>Ga0079305_1000311_pt1 | contig 110718 bp, 97 predicted proteins | sample LMS_cellobiose_e_FD_79183 | JGI IMG/M metagenome (GOLD analysis project Ga0079305, IMG submission 79183) | Rumen-fistulated moose microbial communities from Alaska, USA - LMS_cellobiose_enrichment | ecosystem: Host-associated > Mammals > Digestive system > Stomach > Rumen fluid ...
CGAACGATGGGCCGTTTTTATATCCGTTCGTTCAGAAAGGACTTGAAGCCCGAGGGAGTGAATGAAGCCCCTGTGGGGCTTCAGAGCCGAGGGCCGACCAAGCCGCAGCGCGAATCAAGTCCTCCCCCCGCAACCAAAAAAGTGCCCTAATTTAGGGCATTTTTCATTTTTGGCACATGGACAAAACAGACATTTTTGGATTTTGACGACACTTTGACGACACTTTGACGACACGGGCTTTCTGGGCTATTCAATACACCCCCTGCCTCTACAACATTTTATGCATAAAAAAGTTGACACACCGGATTCGCTGTACCACTTATTTTTTTCTGTGCTCTTTATTCCTGTATCATTTATGATTTGACGACATTTCTGACGACACCGGTGTTCAAACATGAGACGGTATCAGACTTTTTCAGTCAACTTCGCCATCGATAATCTGCTTTTCCGTCGTCATAAAAAGATCGGAAAACGGCTCGGATGCGCCCAAAACAACAGCGATCTTCAAAAGAGATTCCAGCGAAATCTTCCCCGTCTGCTCAAACCGTTTCAGCGATCCATAACTCACGCTAGATCTCTCCGCAAGCTCCGCTTGCGAAAGCTTTCTACGCTTGCGCAGTTTTTTAAGGTTATGTGCAATTTCTAAGCCAATTTCCTTTGGCGTTTTTAGAAGTAAAAAGAAATTTTCTCCAGGAATGTCAGATCTATTCATGCTCATATTTTAGCAATTTATTGTATGTTTGTCAATTATTTGCTAATATTTAAGCAGTTACCTACAGGCGGCAAACTCTATATCGACATCCTTGCTTTGACGACACAGGTTTTTCAATAGCATAAAAACAGCGACGCACCGCTTTGGTTGCATGCCGATTCTTTTTGTATTATGTACATAAAATCTGCGCATCATATAGCGGTTTTGAAAAAGCCATGGTATACTGATATCAGATTTTCAGATAGACAAATCGGGATTTACAAAGGGGTTAGGTGTATGGAAGAGAAGCAACGGCCGACGATACCCGAAATTAAAACCATATTGACCCAATTTGATATTTCAAGAGTGAGGGATTCGTCAGTTAAGGCATTCGTTTCAGACGAAGGCGGGGACGAATATGCGGTCTGGCTGATTGATAACGGCTCTAAAAAAACAGTTTTGAAGCAGGCGAAAGCTTATGAGATCGATGCTTATCGCTGTTTCTTCAGCGAGGGGCAGCCATATGTCCCAACTTTTTTAGGTGCCTGCCATTATAAGGATCAGGAGTATTTCTTGACGGAGTTTTTTCCGGGAATGGATCTGCGAGTCTGTAACAGGAGGCGACTGACACTTGTACTCGACGCTCTGGCTGAAATGCAGAACAAATTCTGGGAGCGCACAGAACTTTACGACGCCTGTGTTACCATGGAAAAAGCGCTGGAAGGAATAGAAAACCGCGGCAAATATCTAGGATCAGAACTGCTTGAAAAGACATACCGTAAGTTTGAACAAGTATACCGCGAAACACCGCGTTCGCTCTGTCATGATGATTTGCTGCCGATCAACGTTCTAGTTAACAACAAACGCGCAGTCTTCATTGATTGGGAGTATGGCGGTGTCCTCCCTTACATGGGTGCTTTTGCACGCCTGATAGCTCACGGAAGAGAAAACAAAGATTACTATTTCTATATGTCGGCTGAGGATCGTGACTTTGCCATAGCGTATTATTATGACGCAGTGGCAAAACAGCACGGAATCTCACAGGGAGAGTTTTGTCGAACGCTGGAATATTTCCTGTTTTATGAGTATTGTGAATGGGTCATGCTTGGCAACCGTTACGATTCCCGCGACGATGAAAGATTTGGGTATTATCTAAACTTGGCAGAACAACTGGCTAAAAGACTGGTTTAGTTTTACAGATTCCCGTTTGTCGAGCCGCTAACAGATTGGTTTCAAAAAACATCTGAAGACGAACCACGGCATCGCTTTTTTCAGATTCATTCGGATAAAATAGCGGCGCACCGCGTTGGATGCGCCGCAGTTTATGTCTTTGTGCTTTATACCCTAACGACGATCTTGCCGTTGACCTTGCCTTCGTCCTGTGCGGCGACGGCGTCCCGGATTTGTGCGAAGTCAAACACCTTGCCGACGGTCGGGACGAGCTGCTTTTCCTTCAAAAAGGCAAAGATCTCGTCCATGATCTGCTGCGTCGGATAGTTGGAGAAAAAGCCGGTCAGATACACGCCGTTCGGGATGTCTTTGATCGGATCAAACCCTTTCAGCGCATATACTCCGCCGAGCAAACCGGTCTGACAGACGATCCCGCCCTTTTCCACGGCGGTCAGCGTGTCCTTGAGATTGCGCGGACCGACGAGATCGAGTGCCTTTGTCGCACCACGCACCTTACCTGTCAGCTTGCCGTCGTCGAGGATCGCTTCGTCCGCTTCGGCAAGCAATGCAAGCTTGCTTTCTCTGTGCGTCGTGGCGATCACCCTGCAGCCGAGCGCCTTGGCAATCCAGATCGCCGCATAGCCCAGCGCACAGGTCGCGCCGCGAATCAAAAGCAAATCGGATGGCTGCAGATGCAAACTTTCAAACAAGCTGCCCCATGCGGTGAAATATGTCTCGGGAACGGCACCGAGCGCCGCCCAATCGAGATCGCTTTCGATCGGAAATACGATCCGGCGCGGCAACAGCGCATATTCGGCATAGCTGCCCCAAAACGAGCGTCCCATGCCGCCCATCAGCGCAACGACCTTTTGACCAATGGCAAGTCCGCTGTCGGACGGATCGGCGATCTCCCCGGCGCACTCGATTCCGGGCACGATAGGCTTTGGGATATAGTCCGCGCGGATCTCATTGAGCCGCAGCAGCTTTTCGGAATGGTTCAGTCCGAACGCTTTCACCTTCACAAGCACCCAGCCCGGACGCACCGATGGAATCGGCACTTCGGAAAGAGCGATGTCCTTTGCTTCGGTCACTTTGTTCAGTAAGACGGCTTGCATGGTGTTCATGTTCAATACCTCTCAATCGCTTGTACCGGACAGTTCTCAAAGCAGTTGCCGCATTGCAAACAATGATTCTCAAGGATGCGGAACGGACTGCCCTCTTCGATGCAGCTTTGCGGGCACACGCTCTGGCAGGTGCCGCAGCCGATGCAATCGTCGCCGATATGATAGCCCTTTTGGATCGGTTTTGCGCTGCCGACCGTGAAATATTCCCGCGTGATGGGGCGCGTGGACAGGCAGAAATACTCGATCGTGTAATCTTTCAGGGCAAACATCGTATCGATGTTCTTCGTTTCGCCGGGATAGACGTTTTCGAGATACGGTTGCTCGTCATACAGCACGTCGCGCCATTGCCGCTGCTCGTTCTCCGGCACCTCCTCTGCGCGACCGGAAAGCCGGATCGTCTCCTTGAATTTGGTATAGCCGAGAATCTGCACCCTGCCGTCACGTTTCAGCTGCCGTGCAAAGGACTTGCCCCTTGCGGTCAGAAAGTACAGCGTTGTGCCCTCATAATGGATCGCGCTGATGTTTCGCACCTGCGGCGCGCCGTTTTCATCCACGGTGGCGAAATCCAGTACGCCGACATACCCCAGCTTTTTCAAACAGGTTTCAATGTCCATTATCCGATCTTCCTTTCTTCTTTCGGCGTCAGTATACCGTTTTCTTCGCTCGCCCAGCATTGCGGATCGTCGCCGTAAAAGTCGCCGGTATAGCCCTTTGCCACGGCGGGACAGCCGCGGCAGAACTGTTTCAGTTTGCAGCGGGAACACTTGGAAAACATTTCATAATTCCGATACGATTCCATGCTTGTGATCCATATGTCCGCCAGCCGATCCTCAAAGATGTTCCCCACCTTGCTGTCCGCAGCTCTGCGGCAGGCGTAGATATCGCCGCTTGGCAGGATCGTGATGTGGCAGTTGCCGCAGTTGCAGCCGCTGTAGATCTTGCCGTCGCAGGCATAAGGCGGGATTTTGAAAGCGCCGGTTTCATATTCGTACAGCGTCCACAGATGATCCTTTTTGTTGAAATAAGTTTTGCAGCTTTTGGCTTCATATGCACGGAACTTCCTGTCGCAGGCTGCGAGCAGGTTCCGGTATTCCTGCGGCGTCATGCTTGTGTCCAGCTCCCCGCCGGAGGGCACATAGCGGGAAAAGGCGAAGATGTCCGCGCCTGCCTGCACCGCCGCGTCGATGATACCGGGGACTTCCATATAATTCTGTTTGGAAACGGTCGTCATGATGACGCTTCTGATGCCTGCGCGGTTGATGCAGCCGATTTTCTCCAAGGTGCAGTCGAAGCTGCCGGATTTGCGGAACCAGCCGTGCGTTTCCCGTAGTCCGTCCAGCGAAAGCTGATACTTCCGGCAGCCGAAGAATTTCAGTTCCCGACAGACCTGATCGTTCAGATGGAACGGGTTGCCCATGATCGTAAACGGCACATCATGCTCATGAAACAATTCCAAAATTCGCCAGAAGTCCGGATGCAGGATCGGATCGCCGCCGGTCAGATAGAAATACGGCAGTCGGTCATAGACCTCGCAGAAGTCGAGGCAATTATAGAATGTCTCCTGCATCTGTTCCCATGTCATGCTGTCAAGCTTTCTGCACGGATCGCCGGAGAAGATATAGCAATGTTTGCATCGCTGATCGCATTCGTCCGTAATGTGCCATTGGAAAGAAAAATAGGATTTCATATCGTTACCTTGTCCTATCGGATTCTATGTCAACCGGTTGCCCGGATTCTTGCGGGAATCGGGCGAGCGAACCCGCCCGAAAAAGGGAGATTACTTGTCGCCTGCGCCGCACGCTGTTCCGCATGCTGCTGGCTTTTCTTCCGGCTTGTCTGCCGCGCCGCACGCCGTGCCGCACGCTGCGGGCTTTTCTTCCGGCTTGTCCGCCGCGCCGCAAGCAGCGGGAGTTTCTGCGGGCTTATCGCCTGCGCCGCAAGCCGCGCCGCACGCTGCGGTCGATTTCTGGTGGTTCCATCCATAAAGATCGGAAAGTGCCATGGTTTGTTCCTCCTTATGATCGTCAGAGCTTTATCTCTGCGTTTTTATTGTACCGAATCGTGCGAAAGCGAAACAAGTACGCACCTTTTTATGGGGTACTTACCTTTTTGTAACCGATTGACAGGGCTGCGTCCATACAGTATGATTTGTATATAACATTCAAAACGAAAGTATCGGAGGCCTTTATGAAAACCAAAGAAGAACTGCCGGATTGCCCGGTTGCCACGACGGTGCAGCTGATCGGCAACAAATGGAAGCTGCTGATCATCCGTAATCTTTTGGTGCGCCCCTGGCGGTTCAATGCGCTGCATAAAAGCCTCGAAGGAATCAGCCAAAAGGTGTTGACCGATTCTCTGCGGCAAATGGAAGCGGACGGCATTATCACGCGCACGGTCTATCCGGAAGTTCCGCCGCGCGTGGAGTATGCGCTCTCTCCTCTCGGCGAAAGCATGCGTCCGATCCTCGACAGCATGCAGGCATGGGGCGAGTCCTATAAAGCACGGATGAATGGCTGAAACGGCTGCTTCAGGCAAATAAATACGGCGGCGCACCCTGTATTGGATGCGCCGCCGTTTTGGTGTGCATAGCGACGACCTTCGGATTGCTGCGGCTGCGATCCCGGCCTCCCGCTTCGATGTTCAGATAGTGCATATAGCTTTTCCACGCTTCGCTGTACGCCTGTGCACTCATGATGTCGCCGGTTCTGCTTATTCTTTTCTTCTCACCGGCACCCAGATCGCGCTATGGTAGTCAGGATCGGTTTTTTCTCCGTTCACACAATCATACCACTCCACGCTGGCATTACCGCAAAGCTCATACTCCGGATTGCCGGGCAGCCACTCCCGGAAGATCCGCGTGTTCACGCTCTGAAGTGCATCCGGGATCGGGCCAATGCAGTTGAACACCGCCCAGTCGCTCCTGGGAAATTCATAGACAACCATGCCTTCCGGTACATCGCCGCCCGTGTATCTACCGGCAACGAGATACCGGAACTTTCCGCCGCCAATGTCATCGATACAAACGCCATATTCACCGATGCAGTTATCTACCAGAGCCTGCTCATAGGGATTCGCCGGAGCATTTCCGGCATACACGTTGTAAGCATACTTTTCACAGATCTCATCCCAGTACTTTGGGATCTCCGTGTATGCGGTTTCATTGTCAAACTCTTTCTGAAAGCCGATAACCTTAAACGGGAACATCGGTGTGATTTTGTAGTCCATCTGATTACCTCCATGAATGGATAGTTTGATTGTCAAGGGGAGGAAGGTGTTTATGGCCGCTCCACTGCGCACCTGTGATGGCGTTGCGCCATGGAACCGGGAGAAAGCCTTTGCAAAGCTTTCCGGCGTTTCATACCCGTACCGAAATGCAATGTCGATCACTTTATCATCCGTTTCTCTGAGATCCAACGCCGCCTGGTACAGCCTGCGGTTTCTGATATACTCTCCGATACCGTATCCGGTCATCAGAGAGAATCCCTTCTGAAGAAAGAACGGAGAAAGATACACCTGATCCGCCACATCCTGCGCACTGATGTTGTCGGTCAGATGCTCTTCCATATAACTGATTGCTGTACGAATGCCGGTAAGCCACTCCATCGGCGGATCCTCCGTCCCTTGATGGGTTCATTGTATCTCTCAAAGTGGAAATCATCCTGTCATTTCTTGCTCAGATCTGTCCTGCAACTATCCAGGAGGAAGGCCAGACCGAGACTTTTACGCCTTCCGGTAAAAAGTATACTGCTGTGTTTTTCGAAAACCGAGCTTTTCATAAAACAGAAGATCGGAAATCACATAGGCTTTCTTTGCGCCAAGCGCCTTTGCCCGGTTCAGCGCTTCCGAAAGGAGCGCAGAGGCAATGCCTTTTCCGCGGCAGCCTGGTATCGTGCAGACCGGCTCCACATAGGCATAGTCCGTATCCGGATGGAACCAGAGGGAGCAGTGGGATACCGGCTCTCCGGAAGGATCCGCGGCGGAAAGGCATAAGACTTTGTTGAAATGCCTTCGGACATGCGGAACATGATCCAGCGAACGTTCAAACGCTTCCCGGTCGTCCCCATGATCAAAGCCCTGCCAGAACAGCCACGCAAGAGCAGCCCGATCCGTGATCTGATCCATTTCCTTTAGCTGCAATCTCTCGGGAAGAGTTGCGGGAAAGCCTCTGTCAAGGGAGAGCTCCATGATCGTCTCTTTCTGATCGATCCGCTTGAATCCGGCCAGCTCAGCGGCTCTTATTTCTGCGGTGTTTTTTGTATTGATCGCGACAGCCAGCCCGGAATCGTCCTTCAGCGCCCGGTAGGCGTAGTCCAGAATTTCCAGGTACAATGTCTCATACCCCTGCAGCGCTCCGCAGAACGCCTCCCCAAAGTACATATCATAGATCGCCGCCCCGACGACTTTGCCCTCCGACCACCAGAGCCCGATGGAGGAGCCGGCGCTTTTGTCAAACTCCGGATGCTCCATCATCCACTCAAAGCGAGCCCAGTTCCAGTTGATGTGCGTTCTGTCCTTCCGATTCAATGCGATCAGGAAATCGCAGACCGCTTCATAATCCTCGTCCCGGTAGCTGCAAAAGCTCACTTTGGGCTGCCAATATTGAATGCCCCAATGTTCAAAGTCCCACTGCTCGCTGTAGTCGTTGCATTCATAATCCACGTACCAAAGCAGTCCGTCATGCACAACAAAGTTGGTCGGATAATAGTCGATGTTCAGCCCGGCCGCCATGGCCCTTGCCGCCATGTCCCGCACCTGGGGCAGATACGGCTCCACCGATGCGCCGGAGCGCAGCAGCTCCATCACGGTCGGCCCTTCGATATAGTCCTTGACGATCCGCTCGGCGTCCCTGTCAACGGCATGCATCGTGGGGATTCGGATGCCGGCTTTTTGCAGCCGCTCATAATCCCGCCATTCGGCCTCGATCTTGTTGCCGAAGGTATAGTAATCGCAGGGCTCGTGGTGGATCTGCTTGATCACCGCCTGCTGTCTATCCCGTTCTGCGAGATAGGAATACCCGCCCTTGCCTTTGCCCAGCAGGCGAACGATCCGGTATGATATATCATTTACCGTTAGTTGTTTTTCCATAAACATCACCCATAGTTAGCTCCACGGCTTCATGGAAGAGCTAATCTGTTTCATCGCTTTCCAGGATCGTATGGACATAACTGTCCTTTTGAATTTCTCATTCCACCGAAAAAAACAATTTATTCCGCCCGGTTGCCGGTTCGGTAAAATCGCATACGGCGCCGGCAAGTTTCATCCCGAGTTCCGGAATAAGGCTCTGAATCACGTATCCAAACATCTCGTCGTAGCTTTCCGGATGTGCATTGTATCGCTCCTGTCCCGCTTGGGATTTCCGTTCAAAACCCGTATTTTCATTGTATGCCCCTCAAATTGTTTATTTCTTTCTGCAGATTTTCCAGAAATCTGCCTGCATGAGCTCCATCCATCTGCGTGTGATGGAACTGGAAGGATACCGGTAAGTAATATCTGAAAAGCTTTTTTCTGTATTTTCCCCAGAGCATGAACGGGTTGTTGAAAATCCCGCTGTTCATCCCGACAGCGCCGTCAATTTCGGTATCAATAATTGCAGATGTGCCGATCACCATGCTGTCAGATGACAGATCCCGATCCACGCAGGTTTTCGCAACCTGGCCGGTCTGATTCAGATATTCACGATTAAAGGCTTCCAGATCATCTGTGAACAGAATATCGCAGGAGCTTACTTCTCCGATCTTGTTCCTGACGATCGTGTTTACCGCGATTGTGTCGAACCGCATCAGCTTGTCGCCGACCGGGAGCAAATAGAACTCTTTTACAGGAGCAGCTGCTTTCCCGATACAGTAGTCCATCAGCATATTGAACTTCAGATTCCTTTTCCTGCTTGTTCTTATCAGTTCTGTTATATCCAGGGTCTTGAAAAGCGTAACCATCGGGTTCGGAGCCCGCAGCCACAATTCATACGCAGATGCCCGACTTGTCTCCTTTGGATTCACTTCTACCGGCATAATGATCCTGTTTTCCTCCAGATTTTTTCTTTCATTTTTTCTGTTAGCAGTGGATGTACATTCATCCGGATCCATTTCACACCAGGAAGTTGACAATCTCTTCCGCAAGGGCTGCATAGATCTCCTCCTTCACAGCTTCTGATCCAGTCGTCCAAAAACGCATCTGTTCCTCCGTATGAAACCAGTGCTTGCTTTCCATTTTTCGATCGTCATTCATTCCGCTGAAGCTACCACAAGCTGAGCTGTCCAAACGGCTCCTTTTCTTCGAAGCGGTGCAGATAAGCGAAGATCTCGTCGTTATCGTGCATGATCCCGTTTTGCTCGCAGGTGTGATGAAACAACCTCATCAGCTCATCGCTGCGCGGACTGGGGATCTCGTAGCGGTCTCCGTATTCCCTGATATAGCGCTCCTTCAATCCGGGGAAATGCCTGTCAAGCTGACGATAGAAATACTCACGGCTGCCGTTGCGAAGCGTCAGCCCCATGCCAAAGCAGATCACGCCGCGCACCTGACCCTCTATACACATCCGAAGGATCGACGCAATGTTCTCGTGGGTATCGTTGATATAGGGCAGGATCGGACACAGCCACACGACGGTGGGAATACCGGTATCGCGCAAGGTTTTCAGCGCCTCGAACCTCTTTTTTGTCGAGCAGACATTCGGCTCGACGATCTTGCACAGGTTTTCATCCGCTGTTGTCAGCGTCATCTGAACAACGGCTTTGGTCTTTTCATGGATACGTTTCAGGATATCCAGATCTCTGAGCACACGATCGGACTTTGTCTGCAGCGCGACGCCGCAGCCGTATTTCTCGATGATCAACAATGCTTTTCGCGTGTATTCCGTTTCCAGCTCCTGCGGGATGTATGGATCGCTCATGGAGCCTGTCCCGATCATACAGCGTTTTCTCTTGCGGCGCAGCGCGTCTTCCAGCAATGCAAGGGCGTTTTCTTTGACCTCGATATCCTCAAAAGAGTGATCCATCCGATAGCAGCTGCTTCTTGAATCGCAGTAAATACATCCGTGCGTGCAGCCCCGATAAAGATTCATTCCGTTTTGAGAGGATAAGATCCCCTTTGCTTTCACATAATGCACAGCGTTCCCTCCGCGCTCTCCATCTGCTATGATCATACTCATGTGGGAATGACTATCTATGATAAACCAGGGTCCCTTGGCGTCCTTTCATTCGTTCGTTATATGTCTGAAAGAAAACCGGTCAGCCGTCTTTGATCTGACCGGCCATCGAAAACCTCCATTCAAAAGGCACTATTTCCGATAGATCTTAAAAAACTGCATCACATGCTTTCTGACCAGTTCCATGACTTCGCCCTCGCGCTCCGGTTCCCGGTCGCACAGGTTGATCCAGACGGTGATCGGTGATGAGAACTGCGCTGCCATGATCTCGGGATCCTCATCTTTCAAAACACCCTCGCGGATCAGAAATCTCATCATTCCTGTAAAATAGTTCAAGACATCCCGGTAATTTTGCTTCGTCTGAAGCTCTGACAGTTCTGCATTGCGGAACTGCTCGATCATGAGCATCTTCCTGCCTTTGCTGATATGCGGGTCATGCAGGATATAGCGCAGCTGTCCCTGGATGAGCTTTGCCACATCTTCTGTAGTCATGCCGGTCTTATCTTTTGTATATTCAGCATTGTCCCAGTCAGCACGTACAAAAATCGAATGGTCATCATATCTCTTCAGAACGGTTTCGATGACAGTATCCAAAATATCCTGCTTACCCGCAAAGTGGCTGTAAAGGGACGCCTTACGGATACCCACCGCATCGGCGAGTTGCGAGATACTGGTTGCTTCAAATCCATTGACAGCGAACAGATCCAGCGCTGCCTCCAGTATTTCTTCCCGTGTGTTGCTCTTTTCCATACTTTTCGCCCTCTTTCCAAAAAAGCAGTGATGCTGAATTCCATCACTCATTATACCTAACGTTCGTTCGTTAGTCAATGGCCGGTTTCCCTTATGCGTAAGAATCTATGAAACGAGGCCAATACATCATTATAATTCATCGGCCTCACCTGTCTTACATTACCACTTCAGCTCTCCTTCGCAGCCCATCAGCCGCGTCATTTCTTCGATCCACTCCAGAGGGAACGGATGGGATGAAACGGGCTTCACGGCCAGCGACATCAGTTTCCTGGGACTATCGTCTGCCTTGCTACGATTGGAACTTAAGGAATGCATATGCCTTTTGCAGCGCCGGCACGCCCATGCGGTGTCCTTTCCATGTGCGTAGGATCAGGTCTCGCTGCTCCTCAGAGATTGGCTCCTGCGGTGCGGATTCGACATGCGGAGCTTTGCGTTTCTAAAACACATTCCGGTAAATCAGGTCGTTTTGCATGGCGAGGTCGAGAACCTGCGACGCCGTCTGCTTCACCATCTGCATGGATTTCTGAGCATAACCAGCCTCTTTTAATCAAATACCCTCATGAACGAAACGCTATTGCGCACACTATCTTCGATCATCCAAAAGAGCAGGAAACGAAAATTGGTTTCGGAAAAAGAACACGCTGCAAACAAAAGAGATTTGCTGTTGTTCAATAAAACGTTGCAGCACATGAAAAAAAATGTGCTTTCCGTTTGCAGCACGCCATGATATATTTTCAGTAACATCTTGGGAAAAGAGGAAGAATCGGAGGAAAGAAGGTGTTATTTTGAATTTCGAGTACATCCGTATTCCATGCCATATTGTTCGCGGTGGAACCAGCAAAGGTATTTTCTTTCGAGGAAATGACCTGCCGGCGCCTGGCCCTGAGCGGGATGCTCTGATTCACCGAGCGTTTGGCGGTGTCGATGCTCGACAAATCGATGGACTGGGGGGAGCAAATTCTCTTACCAGCAAAGTGGCGATCATTGAGTCTTCAAAACGGCCCGATGCAGATATCGATTATACCTTTGGCCAAGTATCCTTCACCCGCCACATCATCGATTGGCGTGGCAACTGTGGCAATATCTCTTCCGCTGCTGCTTTATACGCTGTCGACATGGGGTTGGTTCCCGTCGAGGAACCTTTGACGACAGTGCGCATCTACAACACCAACACAGACAAACTCATCATTGCAGAGGTCCCCGTAAAGAACGGAAAAACGCAGTTTATCGGGGATTATGAGATCAACGGGGCTCCCTTCCCCGGCGCAAAAATCTTGCTGGACTTTTTTGAGCCTGCTGGCTCTGTCACCGGAAAATTGCTCCCCACCGGGAATGCCAAAGACAGCATTGATCTTGGCGAAGACGGCGTATTTGAAGTTTCCATTGTGGATGCTGCGAATCCTGTTGTTTTTCTGAAGGCCGAACAGCTTGGTCTTTCCGGTGCTGAGCTCCCTGTTGAACTGGAAGCTCGTCCGGAATTGCTGTCCAAGATCGAGCGTATCCGTTGCATTGCCGCTGAAATGGCCGGTATCGTCCCTTCTGCCAATGACGCCACAGCAAAATCTCCTGCTATTCCTAAAATCGGCTTTGTTTCCAAAGCTCAGAGCTTTGTGAATCCGAACCAAAAAGAGATTCAGGCCGACAGTATCGATATCACCGCGCGACTCTGCTCCATGCAGAAAATGCACCGTGCATATATGGTCACCGGCGCCATTTGCACTGGTGCGGCTTCAAAAATCAAAGGAACAGTGGTTTGGGAGATGCTTGATGAGCGCGCAAAGGCCTCTGACACGCTGCGCATCGGCCAGCCATACGGTCCTATGGATGTGAAAATCACATCGAAAGAAACGCCCGATGGCGTGTATTTTGAGAAGATCGGTGTTGGCAGAACGGCAAGAATGATCCTGGAGGGACAAGTCTTTGTTCCCGCCAATTATATGGACTGTTTCCAAGACTAATCACGTAAGAGAAAGGCATACAAACTATGGTCGCAAAAGTATTTTCCATGCCCAATAAGGTGTTGTATGGTCCAAATGCCATGGAGCAGCTGCCAAAGCATTTCTCTCAGCTTGGTGCAAAAAAGCCGCTGATCGTGACCGATAGGCTGATTGTTTCCATGGGGTTTCCCGGAAAACTTCAGGATCTGCTTCAAGCAGAAGGTTTGGATTCCGTTATTTATGATGGGGTAAACTCTGAACCGGAAGACAATTATGTGTATGAAGGTCTTGATATTTTGCGTCAGCATAATTGCGATAGCGTCATCGGATTAGGCGGCGGAAGCCCGCTGGATGCAGCGAAAGCGATTGCCATTATGGCCAAAAATAAAGGGAAGATCAGCGATTATGAAGGCCGCGGCATAGTCATTCCGGGAGGGCGGTTGCCCTTAGCCGGCATATCCACAACGGCAGGAACATCCAGCGAGGTTTCAAACACCACGATCATCACCGATACGACGCGAGGAACAAAAATGGTCATCAAGACCGATATCGTCCGTCCTGATATTGCGGTGTGTGATCCCGTCTTGACGCTTGGCCTTCCTCCCAAAGTGACCGCCGCCAGCGGGCTGGATGCTCTCGCTCACGCAATGGAAGGAATGGTTTCCAGATCCAATCAACCTCTCGGCAATATTATGGCGAAAAATGCCATCAACCTGATCTACAACAATTTGCCGATTGCTTACGATCACGGGGATAATTTGGATGCTCGCTCCAACATGATGATGGGACAGATGCTGGCGGGCCTCACCATGGCAAATGCCTCGACCGCGTCCATTCATGGCATGGCACGCCCGGTTGGCGCAAAATTCCACATTGGTCACGGATTGTGTGTCGCCATGTTTATGCCTGAAGTGATGGAATTCACCCTGCCCGGGAGTCCCGAGGTGTATCAGGAAATTGCCGAGGCCATGGGCTTGGATGTGATTGGTCTTTCCGCAGAGGAAGCTGGTCGAAAAGCCGTTGAGGCTGTGTATGCTTTGCGAAAGTATCTTGGTGTCAGCACGCTGCGGGAATATGGTGTGGATCGTGAAGAATTTATTGCCGCAATTCCAAAAATGCTGGAAGACAAGTCTGCCAACAACACTCACAAGCTCAATGCGGTTGTTCCCACGGATGCAGATAAAACCGCCATCTACATGCGTGTGATCGATGAATAAAAAGCGATCAAAAGGACAAAAAAAGAAAACAGGAGGAATAGTATGAAAAGCTGGTTGAAAGTTCTTTGTGTTCTGTGCGTGCTGTGTCTCGTTTTGACTGCGTGCACAAACAGCTCAACGCCATCCAACACCACCAATGCGACAACCGAAAAAACCGAAACAGCAAAAACCGAAACGACGAACACCAATCAAGCGAAAAAAGAAAAGGCCAATTTGACCTGGTCCACTGGTACGACTTCCGGGTCCATGTATCCCATCGGCGTCGTCATTGCGGACATGGTCAACAAGAACTATTCCGATCGTTTCAACATTACGGTCGAAGTCTCTGCAGGTGCGGTTGAAAACGCCCGTAATATCGGTTCCAAAGCATCCGATATCGGCTTCATTTCGAGCTCCACTGCCGTTGATGCGTTTAGAGGCGCAAACCTGTTTGAAAGCCCCTTGGATTTCAAAATCATCCTTGCCGCATATACGCAGCCTCTGCACGTGGTCGTTCTCAATGACAGCCCGATCAAGACCTTCAACGACATTCTCGGCAAGCGGCTGATGTTTGGCCCTGCCGGTTCTGCAAACTTCACAGAAAACACCTATGCAGTCGGCGCCCTTGGCTACTCTGCGGAGAAAGACTTCAAGCCTCTGTATATCGCTGTGGCAGACGGTGTGGAGGCCCTTCTGAACGGTGACTGCGATGCGCTGATGTTTGTGGGCGGCGATCCTGTCAGCGGGCTTCTGGACCTGAACTCTCGTGCCGACATCCGTTTCATCAGCTTCACGGATGATGAGATCGAGAAGCTGAAAAAGAACGATCCCAACTGCTTCACGCCCTGCGTCATCCCCGCCGGGACCTACGAAGGCATCGACTATGATGTTCAGACCGTGTCTGTGGATATGACTATCGGCGTGCGGAGCGATTTGGAAGATGATCTCGTTTATGAGTTCATCGATGCCATCATGAACAATCTGGATGAGCTTGGCAAAGGGCACAATGCCTGCAAGCAGATCACTCCGGAAACAGTCTATCCCGCTAACTTTGCAGACAACATTCATCCCGCCGCACAGCGGTATTATGAGGAGCACAACCTGATTCACTAACATGCTTGCTTGGAAGCACACGGACTAATCACAGGTGGGGCGATAATTTGTCGTGGATTATCGCCCCACAAATAAGCTTATCCACGGAGGAAGATATGGAAGAAACCAACACTACACGTATTTCTGAAATTGCTCCCGAGGAATTGGAAGAGAACAGCACCAATCCCATTCCCAGTGAAGAGAAGGCGCCTGAAAAGTTTTCAAGCAAATTTGATATCGCTGTCATTTCCAAAGTGGTTGCGATATTGTGTATTGCTCTCTCCTGCTTCCATATCTATACTGCGGGATTTGGCACGCTGCCTACGACATTGCAACGCGCATGGCACCTGACTTTCATCCTTACATTGATCTTCTTGCTGTATCCTTCCAAAAGCAAATGGTTCCGTTGCTTGGACTATTTTCTCAGCGCTGCAGGCGCGGCCAGCGGCCTGTACATCGTCCTTAGCTATAACACCCTTGTGTACCGCGTGGGCAACCCGAATCTGGTGGACATCATCTTTGGATGCGTGCTGTGCCTCCTGGTTTTGGAAGCTACCAGAAGAACGAGTGGCTGGGCATTGGTGATCGTCTCCCTGGTCGCCGTTTTGTATACGGCATTTGGGCATCTGATCCCCGGGGACTTTGGCCATCGGCAATACACGCTTGTCCGCATCGTAAATACCTTTTATGTTGGCGGTGAAGGCTTGTTCGGATCCACCATGGGCGTTGCCGCAACGTACATTGTAACATTTTGCATCTTTGGTGCTTTCTTGGCCGAATCGGGCGGCACAAAGGTGTTCATGGATCTTGCCTATGCCGTTGCCGGGCGTTTTCGCGGCGGACCTGCAAAAATAGCCGTTATCTCCAGCGCGCTCATGGGCACCATCAACGGAACGGCAACCGCTAATGTCGTGACGACGGGAACCTTCACCATCCCTCTGATGAAAAAGATGGGCTATAAGCCCGAGACTGCCGGGGCTGTCGAAGCCGTTGCAAGCTCTGGCGGCGCCATCATGCCTCCCGTTATGGGCGCCGGTGCCTTCATAATGTCAGAGTTGACCGGAATCCCCTATTCTCGCATAATCATTGCCGCGTTGATCCCGGCGGTGATCTATTACATTTCCATTTTCTTCTCTGTGGATTTTGAAGCATGCAAGCTTCATTTGAGAGGCATTCCAAAGGAAGAGCTGCCAAAGCTGGGACCAGCGCTGAGAAAGTCCCTTGCTTTCTTCGTTCCTCTTCTCACGCTTATCTTCTTCATCTGCATTCAGAAGAAATCCGTCCTTCGCTCCGCCTTCTATGCCTTGATCGCGATCATCGCCTGCAATCTCATCTTTGGCGGCGAAAACAGAATGAAGCCCAAGCAGTACCTCAAGGCCCTCATCAGCGGCGCAAAGGGGACTTTGATGGTCAGCATGGCATGCTGCTGCGTTGGATTGGTGGTCGGTACCATTTCCCTGACCGGACTTGGTCTGAAGCTCACCTCTCTTCTCTTGGCCATCGCCGGGAATTCTCAGCTTCTTGCTTTGTTGATGGTTATGCTTATCACCATCATCATGGGCATGGCGCTCCCCGCAACCCCTGCATATATCATCGTTGCTGTTATTGCCTGCACAGCGATGGAGGCTTTCGGCATTGAGAAGCTGATTGCGCATTTGTTCGTGTATTACTTCTGCGTGTTTGCTCCCATAACGCCGCCCGTCTGCATCGCGTCCTATGCTGCAGCAAGTATTGCAAAGTCAAACCCGATGAAAACCGGAGTGACCGGCATGCGGCTGGCCATCGCCGGATTCCTTTGCCCCTTTATGATGGTATACTCTCCTGCCTTGACCTGCATCGGTTCTGCCGGCGAAGTCGTTCTGGCTGCGGCAACAGCTTGCTTGGGCGCCATTGCTTTCTCTGCTTTTGCTATCGGCTGGTTTAGATCAAACCTCACGGTCGTTTCCCGTATCCTGTGCCTCGTTGCGGGCGCTTTCATGTTGATACAGGGAATCTACTCTGATATAATCGGTTTTGCGATTCTGGCCTTTATCTATCTGATCCCCGAGAAAGTTTCTCTTTTCAAAGCTCCTCCCATCCCTGAGGCTGAGCTGAAGATCGCATCGTGATTTCATCATCATTATTCAGAAATCATAAAGGAGAAAAAAATGTCACTGATCAAGCAAACATTCACCGTGAATGGGGTTCCAAGAGCCTTCGTCTTTGAGGAAGACGAAAAGCTGTCTGAAGTGCTGCGGCAGTATGGGTTCACAAGCGTAAAGGTCGGATGTGGGACCGGCATCTGTGGCGCTTGCACCATTCTTTTGAACGGAAAGCCCGTTCGTTCCTGCACTAAGAAAGCAAAATCCCTCAACGCGTTTGACTCCATCGAAACGTTGGAGGGATTGGGCGTTGCGTCCCATCTCCATCCGCTGCAGCAGGCGTTCATCACCTGTGGGGCCGTGCAGTGCGGCTTCTGCACGCCTGGCTTCATTATGTCCGCAAAAGGGCTGTTGGATGTAAATCCCTCACCTACCAGGCAAGAAGTTCGCGACTGGTTCTCTGTCAACAAGAACATCTGCCGTTGCACGGGATATAAGCAAATTGTCGATGCTGTCATGCTGGCGGCTGAAGTTTTGCGCGGCGAAAAGAAGCTGGAGGATATCGTCTACAAAGATCCTGAAGACAAGAAGGTATATGGCACAAAGAAGCCCCGTCCATATGCCTTGGGCAAGGTGATGGGCGTTACTGATTATGGTGCAGATATCGATCTGAAGATGCCTGCTCACACCCTTCATGTCGCTGTGGTCTGGCCCACGGTGAACCATGCCAACATCCGAAACATCGATACATCCAAAGCTGAAGCCATGCCCGGCGTTGTGCGGGTCATCACGCATAAGGATATCCCCGGTGTGAACTGTATTGGCCCCAACACGCCTCATAAGCGGAGCGTTTTGCCCATCTACCAGCAGCCAGCTCTATGCGATGAGAAGATCTATCGCATAGGCGATCCCATTGCGCTGGTTGTCGCACAAACGGAGAAGCAGGCAAAAGAAGCCGCCAAAGCGGTGGTCGTTGACATAGAAAGGCTGCCGGAGTATGAGACCATTCTGGAATCCTGCAAAAAGGATGCCGTCCAAATCCATCCCGGCTCGCCAAACATGTTCTTGAACCAGCCGGAAATAAAGGGCGAGGAAGTCGCGCCCATCATTGAATCCTCAGCATATCAAGTGGAGGGCAGTTTCTATTCCGGGAGAGAACCCCACATGTCTCTGGAGCCATGGGCCATGCAAGCGTACTATGATACGGATGGCAAGCTTGTGGTTCAGTATAAGGGGCAGTCCCTATACTATGCGCGCAACCTGATGGCTAAGGTTCTCAATTTGGATCCTGATTCTATCCGTGTTGTGGAAATACCTACCGGCGCCAGCTTCGGATATGCCATCACCGCAGAAGCTCCCATTTTGGTTGCTTTAGCTACATATGTGACCAAGCAGCCAACGACCATCTCCATGACCTGGGAAGAAACCATTCGCTTCTCAGGAAAACGCGCCTCTTCGTATACCAACGCAAGGCTTGCCTGTGATGAAAGCGGGCATATCACCGCCTTGGAATATGATGTCGCCATGGATCACGGCGCCCATGCCAGATCCGGAGGGTTTGTTGAGATCAAGGTCTGCCGCTTTGTTGGCTATCCTTATAAAGTCGACAATATCCGCGGCCTCATCCGCGCTGGTTTTTCCAACAATGCTTTCTGCACGACCTACCGTGGGTTTGGATCTCCCCAGGCGTACACCAGCAGTGAAGCATTGATGGATATGCTGGCAGAAAAAGCCGGCATCGATCCTTTTGAATTCCGCTACATAAATGCTGCTCGCCCTGGAGATTTGAGCCCCAGCAACCGCGTGTACACCCCGTGTAAGATCGTGGAAATGCTGGACAAGCTCCGTCCCTATTATGAAGCCGCTTTGGCTTGGAAGAAAGAGCCTTCGTCCCGAGGCTGGAAAAAGGGTGTGGGCGTTGCCTGTGGAGGATATAATGTCAGCTCTGCCTCCGATAAAGCCGAGGTTTCCATGGAACTCAATCCTGACGGAACTATCACATGCTATAATTGTTGGGAGGCCCAGGGACAGGGAGCGGATATCGGAACCGTAGCCCTCACCCATGAGGCACTTCGCCCGTTGGGCATTTCGCCGGAGCAGATCAAGCTGGATCTGAATGATACCGGCTATTGCCCTGAAACCGGCCCGGCTGGCGGCAGCCGTTGCCATTACATGGCGGGGAATGCCATTATTGATGCAGCCAACAAAATGATGGCGGCCATGCGGAAGGCCGATGGAACATTCCGAACATATTCCGAGATGGTCGCCGAAGGCATCCCCACCTATTATAAGGGCGTCTACAGCACAGCTGGCATGTATTCCCCCATCAGTCCTAATGATGGCAGCGGCGATGGCCGAGCGGACCAGAACTTCGCTTCGTATGTTTGCTGCCTTGAAGTGGACGAGGCAAGCGGAAAGGTGGACATCGTAAGCGTGCATTGTGTCGCCGATGTAGGGGTGGTCGGAAATGTATTGGCGCTGGATGGTCAGGCCATTGGCGGGTTGGCTCACTCCATTGGCTTCGCGCTCTCAGAGGAATACTCGGATCATAGCAAAAAATATGCCAATCTGAAGGGATGTGGTATCCTCAGCTGCAACGAACTTCCCGACGATGTAACGTTTGAATATCAGGAAACGCCACGCGAGCACGGGCCCTTTGGATCTGGCGGCGCATCCGAAGCCTTCCAAAGCTGCGCCCATATGTGTGTCGTAAATGCCGTTGCAAACGCACTGGGAACTCGGCTCTATGAAATGCCTCTGACCCCCGCAAAGATAAAGGAGGCCGTTGCTGCGAGAGATGCAGGGCGTGATGTCAAGCCCATCCCCTATGATTTCGGCGAACCAATGTATGATGTTCTGGACGAAATCAAGAGAACGCCGAAATAAACCTGCTTCTTTCTCTTCTCCTGTATTTGGCCCCATTTGTCACAGGGCAAGCCTCTGTTGACAAATGGGGCGCTTTTCCGCTGTCACGCGTTCCTTGCTTTTTACCGGGCTGTGTGATATTATTTTATAAAGCAGTATACTCCACCCATAATTTGTTATGACGAGTATGAAAGGATGCAGCGGCGGATCACAGCCCTATCGCTATGTTTAACAATTATCACTATTTTATTGTTCTATGTGAGGAGATGAACTATTCCAAGGCAGCGAAACGGCTGTTCATCTCTCACCAATGCTTAAGTAAATATATCAAAAATCTGGAAGCAGAGTATCAGGTTTCCTTTTTTGAGCGCTCAAAGAAGCTTTCTCTGACCGCTGCCGGTGAAGCCTTTTTGAAGACCGTCCAGCAAATCGATTTTCTGGAGCAAAATCTGAACCGTCAGTTGGAAGACATGCGTTCTTCAAAAGTCGGGACCATCAAGTTCGCAACGACGGAAGGCAGATTCCGCATTCTGATCCCCTCCCTTTTGGCAGAATATAAAAAGATTTACCCTAAGGTCACGGTGCAAGCTCAATATGATGTTTCTCAACGGTTAGAAGATCTGGTGCTCAACAACAAGGTCGATTTCGCCATCATGAACAAGCGTGATATAAGCAAAAACCAGTTTTCTATCACCCAGATTTTAACAGAAAACCTGTATCTGGTTATCTCAAATAATCTTTTACACAACTATTTCCCGGACACTTACCCTGCATGTATCGAAGAGTTTAAGAAAGGTGTCGACCTAAAAGCCTTTAGTGATGTACCCTTTATTTTGAATTACCCCGGGTTTAATTCAAGGGATCTTCTGGAAGCTCAAATGCAGTTAAATGACTACAAATTGAACTGCATTTTGGAAATGACGCAGCAGGACCTTCATTTTATGCTTGCCGCAAGGGATTATGGAGCGTGTTTCACTTGGTCAATGTACATCCCCATGATCCAGCAATCCAATCTGGACACATCGCTTTCTCATCTGAATGTCTTTCCCGTGCCCTCCTTGGCCTGCTCCAATCAGGTTCTTTTGATTGCTCCCAAGGGCAAGGTCTATCCGCAATATATGCTCGATTTCATTCGTCTTCTCAAAGAGCAAGTGACCGCCTATTCCACATTGTAAAGGCTCAGTTCTTCGGTTGCTCTACTCTCGATAGCATCTTCGCATATTCTTCCGGCGTGTTTCCGTTCAGGAGCACGCCTTCATCCTCTACAACGACATACGACGGTTGTATGCCGCTTGTTTGTACTGCTCCCTTGAGCCCGGCTTGACCAGAATACCTCATGACATGATCAAAAGCGCTCTCATCCAGCAGCACGGGATGCCCTGAACGACGATGGAATGATGGACAAACAAACACTCCGTCTGCGTTCAAAATCTTTTGAACGGTGTCTGCTTGAACCAATGGCGTGTCCACAGGCCAAAGCAGAATTCGATTGCATCTCCCCTGCAACGAGCGGATACCCAAGCGAATCGAATCCAACATGTCTGTGTCGGCATACCGAGCATTATGGACGAACTGAGCATCGACCTCTGTCAGCTCTTTTTCGATCTCCTCTGCAGCATACCCGGTCACTATCAGGATCGGATCGACCTTGACTGTCATCAATGTGCTTACCAAGGTTTGAACCATGCTGCCTCTTCCCAGGGGCAGCAGAGCCTTGACCGTTCCCATGCGAGTCGATCTGCCTGCAGCAAGAACAATAGCGCCTGTCTTTGCTTCGCTCCTTTTCATCGCTGTACCGCCCGCAAAAAAGTCGTTCCTAAATCCAATATTGCTCCTTCTATATCCTTTTCATGCACTGCCGCAAAATTCAGCCGCATACATCTTTTTGGACTGTTTCCTTTCTGAAAAAAGCCATCGCCTGGCATATACGCGATCTTCCTCTCCCCCACGGTGATGATTTGATTCGGAGGCATTGTTACATCTTCGGGCAGCTGGACCCAAAGAAAAATGCCTCCCCGCGCACTGGTCCAGGAGGATCCTGCAGGAAAATGATGCCGTACTGCCCGATCCATGATGGAAGCCCTCGCGGCAAGCTGCGCCGATAGCCTATCGACATGCGTTCTTAAATCTCCGCTTTGGATCATTTGGGCACAGATATGCTGATTCAAATAGGAGGTATGCATATCACAGCTTTGTTTCAATGTCAGCATAGCATGGATACAATCCGGCGCCCCCACGGCAAAACCGACACGCAACCCAGGAGCAATGATTTTTGAATAGCTCCCCAGCAAGATCACCAACCCCTCCGTGTCCATTGATTTTATGGTAGGCAATCGGCAATCGCCAAAGGACAGATCATAGTACGGATCATCTTCAATGATCATCATGGCATTGCGACGCGCTATGTCATAAATATCTTTGCGTCGTTTTATGGACATGGTGATACCGGATGGATTCTGAAAAGTTGGTATGCAGTATAGCATTTTAGGATGGTATCGAGAGGCCTTTTCTTCAAAATCATTCGGATCGATCCCTTCTCTATCCATCTTGACGCCAACGCAGTTTACCTTCAATTTTTCCAAAATAGAGTAGATTATCAGAAAAGTTGGCTGCTCCACCAGCACAGTATCACCAGGATCCAATATGGCCTGGCAAGCTAAATCTATCCCCTGAGTCCCTCCGTTGACGATCAGCAGTTCCTCCTGCTTTGAAGAAAGATTTCTAAACTCCTGCAGATATTTTTGCTGTGCCTCCATCATCTCTTCACTGCCTCTTGCCGCCCCATACTGAAAAAGAGCGGGCTGGGCTTCTTCTTCCAAAACAGATCGAATCTCTTTCATTGGCAAAAGGCTGCCATGAAGACTTCCACCTCCAAGGTTCACCACGTTCGGTGCGCTCATACCTGCCATCATGGTATCAAACGCCGATATGTCCATCCGCCTGATAGCCTCAGATACTTGGTTTTTCATAAGAGCTCCCATTTACTTGCGAGTTGCAGCCCTGATTCTTCTTCGTTTTGATCTTGGCATCCACAACGATACGCCCCTCTTTTCGTGGATCTGCCGTTCGCTTTTCCTCGTTTTCTGCAGCTCTCCCAACGCCAATGCTCCCAAATATATCCTCCTCGCTATTCAACCCAATTTCCTCAAAAATATATCTTACCTCCGGCTCCTTCGTCAGCCAATGGGGCTGGTTGCTCCAGCACGCTCCCAGGCCCAGGCTTTCTGCCGCGAGGAGCATGTTTTCCAGGGCGCAGGCGCAGTCCGCCATGGCGTTTTCATATCCCCGCGGGGCCACGGCGGAAATCAGGGTGGGTGCCCCATGAGCAAAGCGATACCCGGGGGTCTGGGCCCGCCGGATCCCCTTTTGCAGCATGGGCATGGTTTCCGCCTCGCCCTGGCGCTCCAGCAGCAGCCGCTGGATCACCCGGTTCAGCTTCTGCATGCGCGCCTCATCCTGGATCACGATGAAGCGGGGCATCTGTCTCCCGCCTCCGCTGGGGGCATACAGACCGCAGGTCAGCAGGATCGCCAGCTCCCCGTCTGCTATCTGTCCGGGAGCGTACTTGCGTACGCTCCTTCTGGACAAAATAGCCGGGATCGCTCCCTGTGTTGACCGCTCGAAATAAACTTCATTATTCCCGCACGTACACATATCCTTCCATGATCCGGCGGGCGGTGCGCTCCAGATTTCCGGAGAGGACCGCGTGGGTGCCGTCTTGGTTGATCTTGAGATCGGCATAGGCATCCATAACGCCCCAGGGGTGGCCGATGCGGATGCGCTCGATCCTGTTCCCGCCGCAGCTTTCCCGAGCGATCTCGTTGACGATGGTGCCGGGGGTGTTGGCCGCGGTGACGGTGCAGATGGCGCCGGTGCCCATATAGGCGTCGATCATCTTCATGTTCACGGAGAAGAGCCGGCCCACGATGTCCACCTCGTTCGCTTTCACGTGGCGGCCGCTGCCGGCGGTATAGTCCACGGGCTTGGTGGCAAAGGCGATCTTGGGCAGGGTCTGGCTGTTGATGCGAGCGTCCTCCAGATCCTTGGCAAAGCCCAGCAGCACCGCGCCGGTGCCCCGAATGATCTCCAGCTTCCGGCAGATCTCCTTGCAGTCGGGCAGAGCGTTGAATTCAGAGGGGATCTCCGTGCCGGTCACGCCAAAGTCTTCGGGGTGGACGAAGATCACGGGGTTGGCGGCGTCCACAAAGCTGTATTCATAGACCTTGCCGTCGATCTCGATGGTGTCCTTCACATGGCCCGTGGGCAGAAGCTTCCCGGAGGCCGCGCCCTGGGGGGCAACGAACTTGAGCAGCACCCGGGAGGCGGTGCCGGGGACGCCGTCGATGGTGAAGTCGCCCTCGCTGAAGAACCGGCCGTCCTTCACGGGCACCTGGGCGATGATCTCCTTTTGGGTGTTGATGTTGAAGATGTGGACCTCGGTCATGGGCTCCACGGCTTCCACCAGGCCCTCGTCGATGGCATAGGGGCCCACGGCGGAGGAGATGTTGCCGCAGTTCATGGTTTTGCCCACAATGGGGGCCATGATGTCCACCTGGCCGAAATCATAGTCCACATCGATGCCGGGCCGATCGCTTTTCTTGATAACGGCCACCTTGCTGGTGGAGGTGTTGGCGCCGCCCATGCCGTCGATCTGGCGACGGTCCGGGGAGCCGAAGGCGCTGAGGATCACCTTGTCCCGCTCGTTCACATCCCGGGGCAGATCCTCATCATGGAAAAAAACGGCCTTGGAGGTGCCGCCCCGCATATAAACGCAGGGGATCTTTCGATTGGGTTTATACTGTGCCATGGCATACCACCTCCACGCATTATACTGGGATCAAAAACTCATCCACGGCCTTTGTAACTTCACAATATCATATACGGAATCCATATCCGTCCTAACCGCTCCGGGACCGCTCCTCGTCATCTCTGGCAGGGAGCGGTCCGTTGGCTTTTCAGGAGGATGCATGAGAACCGACTATTTCTTGATCTCCCGGATCACATCGATGACCGTGCCGTCCCGATATTCCACGATGCAGGCCACCCGGTCGGTGGTTTTGATGGGCTTGGGCACGCCGGTCAGCTTTTCACAGAGCTGCTGCAGCTCCTCGATGGTCACCAGCTTCAGGGAGGTCTTTTCCAGGTCCTCCTTGAGCTCAGCATAGATCTTGTGTCTGGGGTTCAGGGCGATGCCCGCCTCCGTCACCACCGCCGCCACGGTTTCGCCGGGGGTGCACAGGGTGAAGACCCGCTTCACGATGGAGGGGGTCCGGCCCCGGATGATGGGGATGGTGACGATGGAGATGGCCGCGCCGCCGGCCACATCCGGGCCGCCGCCCAGGCCGCCCATCATCTCGCCGGAGGAGCCGGTGAGGATGTTCACGTTGAAATCCGTGTCCACCTCCAGGGCCCCCAGCACGCCGAAGTCCTCCCGATTGAGGAAGCCGCCCTTGCTATAGGCGTTGGCATAGTCCGCGTTGTCGATCTCCACCACGCCGGGCCGGTCGAAGATGGCCCGGGCCGCCACGGCGTCGAAGCTCTGGGAGCACTCCACCACCCGGACCAGACCCTCATCATACATGTCGATGATGGCCGCCGGGATGCCGCCGAGAGCGAAGCTGGCCTTCACGCCCCTTTCCCGCATCCGATCCGCCAGATATTTGGTGGTGGCGATGGCGATGGCGCCCGCGCCGGTCTGGAAGGAGAAGCCCTCCTTGAACCGGCGGGAGGCGGCGATCAGATCCGCCGTCCGCTCGGCGATCATCAGGTCCCGGGGGTTCTTGGTGAGCCGGGCAGCGCCCTTGCCGATCTTCTCCGGGTCGCCGATCTGGTCCACCTTCACCACATAGTCCACATACTGCTGGGAGATGCTCACGGGGCAACAGGGGTAGTCCACCAGATTGTCCGTCACCACCACCACGCAGCCCGCGTTGTGGGCGTCCACAAAAGCATAGCCCAACGAGCCGCAGGCATTGGGGCCGACAAGGCCCGTGCAGTTGCCGTAGTCGTCGGCGGCGGAGGCGGCGATAAAGGCCACATCGATGGTGAGCTCGCCCGCTTCGATGGCCCGGGGCCGGGCCCCATGGGTGCGGAGGATAACGGGATTCTTCACCTTTCCCGCCAGGGCTGCATCGCCCAGCTCCCCTCGGATGCCGCTGGCTTCGATGCGGTCGATGGTGCCGTCCAAAACAAACTCCGCAATGGAGGGGTTCTTGATGTTGACCACGGCGCTGGGGGCAAATTTCAATCCCTTGATGCCCAGCGCCCGGATGGCAGTCAGCACCTGGCCGATGAGCAGATCCCCCTCCCGGAAGGCATGGTGGAAGGAGATGGTCATGCCATCCTTCAGCCCGGAGGCCTGGATGGCCGCCTTTAAGTCGGGCAAAAGCTTGGTGTCCCCGGGGATCCGGTGGCCCATGGTCCGCTTCGTGGCCACGGGAGATTCCGGCGCGGGGGTGGCATAAGCGCCCTGATAGGGCCGCACCACGTAGTCGCCGATCTTTTCCGGCAGTTCTCTGCCTAAACTGTTGACGATCATCTCTGCTCACCTCCCACCTTGATCCCGGCCGCCACGGCCTTGGCCAGGGTGGTTTTGGCCCGGATCTCCATAGGCTTATCCACCATGCCGCCGTCCAACACGCACACGCCCGTATGGTTCCGCGCCGCCTCCTCCAGGGCTTCCAGCACCCGCTGGGCGTTGCGGATCTCCTTGGGGGAGGGAGTGAAGCAGGCGTTCACCGCGTCGATCTGCCGGGGATGGACGCAGGTCTTTCCGTCGAAGCCCAGGGTCCTCGTCATCTCCAAATCCTTCTGCAGGCCATCCGGGTCATTGATGTCGGAGAACACCGCGTCCTGGGCGGAGATGCCCGCCGCCCGGCAGGCCATGAGGATGGCGTTGCGGGCATAGAAGATCTCCCAGCCGGGCTTGGTCCGCTGGGCGCTCATGCTGGCGGTGAAGTCCTCCGCGCCCAGGGCCATGGCCACCACCCGGGGGCTCGAAGTGGCGATCTGCTGGGCGTTCAAAACGCCCAAATAGGATTCGATATTGCACCAGAACTTTACCCCGCCCAGGGGCAGGCCCGCCTTCTTTTCGATGGCGGTCACCTTTTCATCGATCCGCTGCACCTCCTCGGCGTACTCCACCTTGGGGATTCGGATGGCGTCGGGCTGGGCCCGGACCGCCGCTTCCAAATCCTCATCCAGCTCCCTGGAATAGATGCCGTTGACCCGGATCAGGATATATTTTCCCGCGGGCCGCTGATATTTCACCGCGTTATAGACCAGGAACCGGGCCGCATCCTTCTCCCCGGCGGACACGGAGTCCTCCAGATCGTAGACCAGGCAATCCTCGTTATAGAACCCGGCCTGGATCATCTTCACCGGACTGGTGCCCCCCGCATACAGGGAGGTGCGCATCAGATGATTATTTTCCATTTTCATCCTCCCGGCTCCAATCGTATTCGATCTCGGCGGCCCGGCAGATGGCGCACTGCATCCGGGCTCGAATGACGAAATCCAAGGCCCCCTTGTCCACCACGTTCACCAGGGCATCCCGAACATCGAAGTCCCCCAACACTTCCCGAATGGTTTTCTCGATGGCATCGCCGAAGAGGGCCTTCACATCGCTCTTCAAATCAATGACGATGCCCCCCTCCGGGTTGGGCCGCAGGGTGATCATCACATCGCTGGACTCGGTGGTCCCGGCCATGGCCGGCTTCTTTAGTTCCATATCACACACCTGCTTTCTGTCTCATATAGTTGAACAGGCCCCCGGCCTCCATGATCTCGTGCTCAAGATCGCTGACCGCGTCCCCATGGAGCTTCGTTCCGGTGGTCAAGTCCTCGATCTCGCCGGTGGACAGGTCCACGCTCAGGGTGTCCCCGTTCCGGATCTTCCCGGATCGGATGGCCTCGGAGATGCCGCTGACGAACAGCACCGGATAGCCGTTATTGATGGCGTTGCGATAGTAGATGCGAGAGCAGGTCTCCGCCAGCACGCAGGGCACCCCCGCATATTGGAGGCAGTAGACCGCATGCTCCCGACTGGAACCGCAGCCAAAGTTCTTTCCGGCCACCACAAAATCCCCAGCCTTCACTTCCTTGGCAAAGTTCTCCTGGCCGGGATAGTATTCAAAGGCGTATTGGGGCATTTGCTTCGGATCCGTCTCCGCCAGATATTTGTTGTGATAGATAAGGTCGGTGTCCACATCGTCCCCAAAGACCCAGGCCCGCCCAGTCTGTTTGCTCATGTTTGCGCCTCCTTATTTCAAAAAATCTCGCGGGTCGGTGATGCAGCCGTTGATGGCCGTGGCCATGGCCGCCATGGGGGAAAGCAGATATGTGTGGCTCCCCTTGCCCACCTTGCCGATAAAGTTTCTATTGTTGGTGGCCACACCCACATCCCCGCTGGGCAAGGCCCCGTAGTGCTCCGCCGTGCACAGAGCGCAGGTGGGGTTGGTGAACACGATGCCCGCCTCCAGGAAGGCAGCGGCCAAGCCGTTTTTCACGCACTGGAGCTGGACCTCGGTGGTGCTGGGGGTGATGATGACCCGGGTATTGGGGCTCACCTTGCCGCCGCCGGCCTTGAGCACCTCATAGGCAGCCTCGATGTCCTCATACCGGCCGTTGGAGCAGGAGCCGATGTGGACCTGGTCCACATGGGTCCCCGCGATCTCTTTCACCGGCTTCACATTGTCCGGCGCATCCGGGCAGGAGGCCATGGGCTCCAAATCGGTCACATCATAGGAAAGGATCCTGCAATAGCTTGCATCAGGATCGGCGGAAAGGGTCTTCACCCGTTCGATGACCTCTTCCCCGGCCCGGCCCACCAGCCAGTCCAGGCCCTTGCCGCTGGGCATAATGAGGGGCACCTTGCCGCTCATCTCCGTGATCATGGAGCAGAGGGTGATCCGCTCCGCCAGGCTGGCGTTGTCGATTGTCTCGCCGGTGAACTCCACGGCCAGATAGTCCATGCCGCCGGCCCCCAGATCCCCCACGATCTTCGTGAGCAGGTCCCGCATGCAGACGCCCTTTTGAAAGGCGCCGGTCACCTTGATCTTCATGGTCTCGGGGACCCGGAACCAGCTGGTGCCGTTGATATAGGCGGCGGCCACATCGGAGTTACCCACGCCGGTGGCGAAGGCGCCCACCGCCCCCAGGAGGTTCATGTGGCTGTCCGTGCCCAAAATCACATCCCCGGGCTTGACGAGGCCCGCCTCCAGCATCACATGTTGGCCGATGCCGTGGTTGATATCAAACAGATGTTTGATCCCCTGGCGCTTGGCGAACTCCCGGATGATCTTCTGGTTGTTGGACACCTTCTCCGAATGGGAGGGGGCCTGCAGATCGAAGGTATAGGCCACCTTGTTCGGGTCCCATACCTTGGCATCCTTGCCCATCTCCTTTTCAAACTGCAGCACACAGTTGGCGCCGCCAAAGTCCCGGGCGGAAGCCAGGTCCACCTTGCACCAGACCCGCTCGCCCACCTGGACCGGTCGGCCTGCGGCCCGTTCCATGATCTTCACGATGGCTGTTTTGCCCATGGGGTTCCCTCCTTGTCTTTTTCGTCCTCACAACTATTATTCTACTGTTTATACTTTACAAGGCCGCGGCGCAAATGGAAAGCACATCATTTTTGAGTTGCCGCAACCTGTGATTGCATCTCTCTCGGTTTCCCTTCTGCAATGCAAAATTGCAGTTGCACAGCATTCCTTTGCTTTTCCGTTGCGAATAAATGTGGTATGATATACACAAAAATCGAAGAGGTGCGAAAATGACCCCCATATCCTTTCCCATGCCCCCCAACGCCTGCAACGCCCATCTGCACATCATCGACCCTTCCTTTCCCAATGACGGTAAGGCCGCGGCCCAGATCGGCACCGTGGAGACCTATCGGCAGCTGGCCGACAAGCTGGGGCTCCCCCGGGCGGTGTTCGTCCAGGCCAAGCCCTTCGGGAAAGACAACGCATGCCTGGTGGATGCCATCGAGAAGTTCGGCAAAGAAAACGCCCGGGGCATCGCCGTGGTGGACGCTTCCGTCTCGGATGAGAAGCTGAAGCAGCTCCATGAGGCAGGGGTCCGGGGCCTGCGCTTCTCCGTGTGGAATCCAAACAACGCCGTGGTCAGCTTTGAAGACTGCGCCCCCCTTGCCGAACGGGTGAAGGACATGGGCTGGAATATGCAGCTGCACATGGGCGCCCGGCAGATCGCCCAACAGGCAGCTGTGATCCGCAAGCTCCCCTGCCGGGTGGTCTTTGACCACATGGGCCGACTGGATCCGGAGATGGGGGTAAAGGACCCGGCCTATTCCTTTATGTTGGAGATGATCGACCGGGGCAACGCCTGGGTGAAGCTGTCCGGTCCCTACCTCAACACCGTCACCGGCCGCCCCTGGAAGGATGCCAGCGCCACGGCCCGGGCTATCGCCGCCTATGCCCCGGAGCGGGTGGTGTGGGGCAGTGATTTTCCCCATGTGACGGAGAAGGCGAAGCCCGATGAAAGGGAGCTGGTGGAGCTGATCGCCGACTGGCTGCCCAGCGAACGCGCTCGACAGTTGGCCCTGGTGGACAATCCCCAGGAGCTGTATGGGTTTTGATTCATGATCGAGGACTGCTTCGTCCGATCCATCCCCCTACAGTACGAGGAGGAGCGGACACAACTGAAAGCTTTTCTGATCGCCCAAGGTCTTTCCTTCGAGGCGGACATCGACACAGCCTTCGGTGTCTTCGATGAGGATGACCAGCTGGTGGGCTGCGGCTGTGCCGCCGGGGCCTTGTTGAAGTGCTTCGCCTTGACGGAGGCCCGGCGGGGGCAAAACATCCTGGGACCCCTGGTCTCTGCCCTGGTCCAGGACCGATTCTCCCGATGTCTCTTCGATCTGTTTGTGATCACCCGAACGACGAATGTTCCTTTGTTCACCGCCTGCGGCTTCTACTGCATAGCCGAAACGCCTGACATCGCCATGCTGGCGAACCGGCCGGATGGACCGGAGGCCTTCGCAAAGCCGTTTTGGCAGGCCGGGGACGAAAACAGGATTCTCGGCGCCGTCGTCATGAACGGCAACCCCTTCACCCTGGGCCACCGATATCTCATCGAGCAGGCTGCACGGCAGTGCGATGCGCTCCATGTGTTCGTGGTGGAGGAGGATCGCTCCGCCTTTCCCACCCGGGATCGGCTGACCCTTGTTGAGGCGGGGACCGCGGACCTGCCCAACGTGCGGGTCCATCCGAGCGGTCGATACATGATCTCCGCCGCCACCTTTCCCACCTATTTTCTTAAGGAAAATGAGGATGCTGCCCGGCTCCAAAGCCAGCTGGACGCCGCCATCTTTGCCACCCGCGTCGCCCCTGCCCTGCATATCACCAAGCGCTTTGTTGGTGCGGAGCCCTTTGATCCTGTGACAGAGCAGTACAACCAAGCCCTTGCCGCCGCCCTGCCGCCCCAGGGGATCGAGCTGGTGGAGATCCCCCGGCTGGAGCTGAACGGGGCCCCTGTCAGCGCCTCCCGGGTCCGGGCCATCCTGCAGGAAAAGGGGTTCTGCCAGGAGGTTTTGGAGCTGGTGCCGAAGGCTACCCGGCGGTATCTGCAGGAGAAGTTCGGAGGCCAGCATGGGAATCGATAGCGTTTTCGTCGGCCCCGAGATCACCTTGGAGCAGGTTTTAGACAGCCGCACCCGCCGGGTGGAGCGTCAACAGGCCGCCCTGGCAGAAGGCGCAGCCTGTCTTGTCAGCTTCACGCTGAACATTCCCGGACCCGTCAAACAATTTTCCCTGGCCCGGGCGGCCTTTGGGGAGGGGCTGGACTTTTTACAGGCCACCTTTGGCCCCGCCGTTCAAAAAATCGAAACCATGGACGAGCCCACAGGCAGTGAAGCCCTGCTCCTTTTAGAGGCGGACCCCGCCGAGATAAAACAAAAAGCCGTCCGCCTGGAGGATACCCACCCCCTGGGACGGCTGTTCGATATGGATGTTTTGGATGGGAGCGGCCGCTCCCTGTCCCGGACGGAGCTGAACCTGCCGCAACGGACCTGCCTGCTCTGCGGCAACAGTGCCAAGGTTTGCGGCCGCAGCCGAGCCCATGCCCTGCCGGAGCTGCAGGAGCGGATCGGCACGATTCTGGAAGTCTATTTCCGGGACAAATGGGCGGACACGTGCATGACTGCCGCCCACCGGGCCATGGTGGAGGAGGTGTCCGCCACCCCCAAGCCCGGCCTGGTGGATCGAAGCAATTCCGGGTCCCACACCGACATGAACTATTCCGCCTTTCTAACCAGCGCCGCCGCTCTGGTCCCATTCTTTCGCAAGATGTATCTGGCCGGCTGGGATGACGCCTTTGGCAGCCCCGCCATTTTGTTTTCCCGCCTCCGGTCCCTGGGTCAGCAGGCTGAAGCGGCCATGTTCGCCGCCACCCGCGGTGTCAACACCCACAAGGGTCTGATCTTCTCCATGGGCCTCCTATCCGGCGCTCTGGGCGCTCGACAGCGGCAGGGCAACGGCACCCTGGACGCCGTCCTTTCCCTCTGCGCCGAAATGGGGCAATGCTCCCTCGCTGATTTCGACCAATCCGAACATGACACCAACGGTCTGCGCCTCTATCAGACCCACCGGCTTCCCGGCATCCGGGGCGAAGCCGCCGCCGGGTTTCCCCACGCCCGCCAGGGCCTGGCCGCCCTTCGCAAATGGACCCGGTCCGGCCTCCCGCTGAACGACGCCGCGGTCTTGACCCTTTTGGAGCTGATCTCCGCCGTCACAGACACGAACATGATCCGCCGAGGCGGCCTCGCCGTTGCCCGCGCCCGCCGAGAGGAGGCCCGTGCCCTCCTTTCCCGTGTCACGCCCGAAACGCTCCGTCAGGAGCTCCTTTCCCTGGATCAGGCCTATATTTCAGCCAACCTCTCCCCTGGCGGCTCCGCCGACCTCCTGGCCCTGAGTCTGATGCTCTTTTTCCTCTTTTAATTCTTCACGCAGTCAGCGTCCGTCCGAAGGCAATCAAAATTGGCATGCAGGTCTGTGTCTGTATTTGGGGACAGAGATCCGTCCACGGCATATGTTTCGCTGGAGTTAGGATCGCTGCTCAGTGGCCCAGCTCGGACAGCCAGCCAAGCTCACAAGCAGGGCTGCCGCCAGCAGGGAAACAAGCGGTTTTCGTGCCAAATATGGCTCCTCCTTTTTCGGGTTGAATGGGGCAAGGGTCAATAGCCGAACACCTGCGCGGCCTTTTCCATGTTTTCCCGGACGGCCACGCCGAAGGGGCACCGGGTTTCGCAGGCGCCGCAGCCGATGCATTCGCCCGCGTGGTGATCAAGGGCTTTGTAGTGCTCGCGCACCGTCTCCGGCATGGCGCCCTGGGCCTCCACAAGGTGCAGGAACTTGGTCACATCCGCCACGCTGATCCCCATGGGACAGGGGGCGCAGTGGCTGCAATACATGCAGTGCCCCTCCCAATGGATCCGCGGAAAGGAGGCGAGGGCCGCGGCATAATCCCGGGCCTCATCGCCGGCGTCGCAAAAGGCGGCGCTCTCCTCCAGCTGCTCAACAGAATGGGCCCCTGCCAAAACCACCGACACCGCCGGCCGGGACAGGGCATAGGCGATGCACTGGTGGGCCGTCAGGGCCACGCCCGCCGGGGAAAGCTCCGCGCTGAGCAGGTCGCCGCCGCCGAAGGCCTTCATGACCGTGATGCCCACGCCCTGACGCTGGCAGGTTTCATAGAGCCGCTGCCGGTCTGGGTCCATGTTGGTGAGGGTGCCGGCATAGGCCTCGTCGTTCCAAAGCTGCTCCACATCCTCGTCGGCGGGCTGCAGATCATAGCAGGGGTTGACGGAAAACATCAGCACCTCGATGCCGCCCTCCAAAACGGCCCGTTCGGCGACAAGCGGATTGTGGCTGGAAAGCCCTATATGGCGGATGCGCCCCTGCCGCTTCAGCTCCCGAGCATAGTCCAGAATGCCGTTGTTCACGATGGCCTCCCAGTCGGCCATGGCGTCGCAATAGTGGATCATGCCCACATCGATATGATCCGTGCCGAGAAGCCGCAGCATCTCCTCGAATCCCCGCTTCGTTTCCTCCGGATCCCGGGTGCGGCAATACTGCCCGTCCTTCCAAACGGAGCACAGGTGGGATTGGATGACGAACTTCTCCCGCCGTCCCTGCAGCGCCCGGCCGATGGCGGCGCGGAGCTTCGGATCGGAGGCATAGAGGTCAAAATAGTTGATCCCCAACCGCTCCGCCGCGTCGAAAAGCCTGGCCGCCATGGCACAGCTGTCCTCGTTCATACCCTCGCAGCCCATGCCGATGACGCTGACGGAAAGGCCCGTGTTTCCCAATGCGCGATAGTCCATGCTTCACCTCTCAAATGTTTTGGCAACATCCTTCAGCAGCTCCCGGATGGGCAGATGCTGGGGGCAGACCCGCTCGCATTTGCCGCAGCGGATGCAGTCCGAAGCCTTGCCATGCCCGTCGCCGATGATGACATTGCTAAAATAATACGCCGTGTTCCAGCTGTGAAACGCCTCGTGGGCGTTGCGCGCGGAGAACATGTCCGGAATGCGGATCCCCTTGGGGCATTCGCTCTCCTCGATGCAGTACCGGCAGCCGGTGCAGGGAATCAGATTCAGGCTGCGGAAGATGTCGCAGACCTTCTGCACCGCCGCCATCTCCGTTGCATCCAGGGGCTTGAAATCCCGCATGGCGGACAGGTTGTCCGCCATCTGCTCCCTGTCGCTCATGCCGGAGAGGACCATGGCCATGTTGGGGAAGCTGGCGGCAAAGCGGATGGCATAGCTGGCGTTGCTGCCGCCCCCCAGGTCCCGCAGCACTTTGTCCGCCTCGGCGGGCAGGTTCACCAGGCTCCCGCCCTTCACCGGCTCCATGACGATGACGGGCTTTCCGTGCTTTTCGCAGACCTCATAAACCTTGCGGCTCTCCACGGAGGGATCCTCATAGTCCACATAGTTGAACTGGATCTGGACGATCTCGATCTCCGGATGTTCGGAAAGGATCATGTCCAGCACCTCCGCCTTGTCGTGGAAGGAGATGCCGAAGTGGCGAATGAGCCCCTCCTCCTTCAGGGCGTAGCAGGTCTCATAGGCCTTGCAGCGCTTGTATTTCTGATAGTTGTTCCGGTCCTGGGCGTGCATCAGGTAGAAATCAAAGTAGTCCACGCCGCACCATTGAAGCTGCTGCCCGAAGAAGGGCCGGATGTCCTCCTGCCTTTTGAAATAGGGGTCGGTGAGTTTATCGGTCAGCAGAAACGCCTCGCGGGGATGGCGCTTTGCCACGCAGTCCCGGATGGCGGTCTCCGATTTGCCGCCGATATACCCGTGGGCCGTGTCGAAATAGTTCAGCCCCGCGCCGAGAAAGGCGTCCGCCATTTCCGTGAATTGCCCATAGTCCACCTCGCCGTTTTTCATGGGCAGGCGCATGCACCCGAAGCCGAAATTCCCGCGGATCTCGGGAAAGAATCTGTTTTGAACCATGTTTTACCTTCTCCTTTGCTGCCTTGTTCATGCAGAAAACTGCGTTCATCCTTCAGGGATAGCCGATATAGGGCAGGCCCCTGCCTTGCGCTGCCGCCCCTCCTGTTGCCCGCCGCAGGACTGGGACGCCAGGGCTCGCCGCCGCCCCGGGCGGCCAACCAAGCATAAGTATACCAAACAAACGGACTGTTTTTCAATGAAAACATCCGCGTTCGATCAAAAGCGATCTCTCCGCTGCTGGGGCCTGCCCGCAAACAAAAGGGCGGCACACCCTTTTTTCGATGTGCCGCCCCGGTCCTCTGCTTCGATGGCCTGTCGTCTTATTTCTTCATCAGCGCCACGCCGGCGTTCCATGCCTTGCCGACCTTCTCGCCGGTCACATAGTAGCCGTTCTGGAACTGATCGAACATCAGGGCGTTCAGCTTCTGCGGATCCACCTTGCCGTTCTCGCTGAGCACGGCTTCCTCGGCCTTCACGTTGACGATCCTGCCGACGATCCCGTCCACATAGTCGGTGTGGAGGAACTCCAGCAGCTCGCATTCCATGACCACGGGAAACTCCTCGATGATCGGCGCATGGACCTTGTCGCTCTTGACGGCATGATAGCCGGTGCGCTCAAATTTGTCGTCGATCTTGTTGCCGGACGCGATCCCAAAGAAATCCGCCGCATCCATATGCGTCCGGTCGGCAAGGGCCACGGTGAACGCCTTGCTCTGCTGGATGTTCAGCCAGGTCCGCTTCCCCTCGCCGATAAAGAGGATGATCTTGTCCTCGTCGCAGATCTGGCCCCAGGCCACGTTCATCACGTTGACCTTTTCGTTTTTGTCATAGGCCGCCACCATCAGCACCGGCATGGGGTACACCGCCTGCACCAGTCCCAAATCCTTTTTCATGTTCGATCTCCTTTCCAAAAGCGATGTCGACTCTTTGTTTGCTCGCGCACTACCATTATATCCCGTGCTGAAACGAAATCAAGTATGAACATTTTGGATATATACTCTTTCCTTCTCTCCGAGCCGCCTTCGGAAACTGTTCGCCGGCCTTCTGTGCTGCCTGGGCATCTTCCGGCGGACGGCGGTCACCGAATGTCTATCACCACAAACTCGGAGAAGGTCCCGGTCTTGAACGGGATCGCCCAGCCGGAGAGGCCGGAGGTGACGATGAAGGCCGTTTTCCCCCGGCGGGACAGGCCATAGATCGCGTCGTTCGCCCCCATCCACAGGCCGATCTGCCCCGCGGGGAAGATGTGACCCCCGTGGGTGTGCCCCGACAGCACCAGATCGACCCCCGCTGCCGCCTCGGCGTCATACTCATTCGGCTGGTGGTCCAGCACGATCGTAAATCTGGATGGGTCAAGGGGCAGCTCATCCATGGGGGTTCGATCCTTCATCGATCGATCCCTTCGCCCGAGCAGGGCATATTGCCCGCCGATGAGCGCCGTTTCATCCTCCAATATCCTCACGCCGTTCTCCACCAGGGCCCGGCGCAGATCCTCCGCCGTGAAATCCCGCTGCTGAAAATAGCCGTTGTCATGGTTGCCATAGGCAAAATACACGCCATAGGTGGTGCGCAGCCCGCCCAGCGCCCGGCAGGCCGCCTCCATGTCCGCCCTTCGGGAATCGTCGTCCACGAAATCGCCCACCAAAACCAGCAGATCGGGCTCGGTCGCCTGGATCCGTTCCATGGCCGCTGCAAAGCCCTCCCCGTCCAAGGTGATGCCCAGGTGAGAATCGGCGATCAGCGCGATGCGCAGGGGCTCCGCCGTTCCCTGAGCCTCGATGGTATAGTTCGTTTGTCGTATGCTGTGGGCCGCGACCCAGCCCGCCCCGAGATACAGCGCGGTCAAAAGCAGCGCGCACACGCCAGCAACGTATCGCTTCGGCCCCCTTTTGCGGATGCGGCGCAGGATCCCCGCGGCCAGGTCGCACAGCAGCCAGAACAGAGCCAGATGCAGCACGACGATGGCCACCGAATAGAGGTTGATGCGGGCGAACAAAAACAGCAGCCCCACCAGGGCCGCGGCCAGCAGCCAGGACAGGGCGGGATGCCCCTGCGCCAGCTTTTGCAGGCAGGCGAATCGCCGGACCCGGGTCACCAGATAGAACAGCGCCCCCAGGCCCAACGCGCCCACGCAGATCAGCAACAGCATCCAAAGTATCATCGAATCAACCCTTTCATAGTTCGCTCGTTTTCCGTGCCCCGGGGGCAAACGATCCTTCGCGCCTAAAACAGGCTCTGCTGGGGATCGATCCAGGAGCGCTGCGGCACATCGTGGATCACATCCCCGGGAAGATAGTTGCCGATGAGGAAGGGCGACTGGGGATCGTGCAGCCGGCTTTGGGCCAGGACTCTGGCCGGCTCGGCGTTGGCATAGCAATAGCGGCACAGGTGTTTGCAGGTGTCATAGGCCCCGATGTCACAGGAAAGATAGCAGGCGCACTTGTCCCGCGCACCCTTCCTTCGGGGGACTCTCAGGGGTTTGCCGATGGCCGCCTCATAGTCGCTGATGCGCATGCAGCCGCCGCAGTCCGCCCCAAAGGCCGCCAGCTCCTCCCCTTCGGCGCAGGGCTTGACCACCATGCCGTGGGCGGCGGCGATTTGGACCATCTCCCTGCCCAGCAGGAGCCTGTCCTCCCTCTGCACCTCCCGCGCCTCAGGGAAATTCCGCCGCACCTTGGGATACAGGTCGATGAAGCTGATCACCGCCGTTTGGGTGTATCCCTCCAGGGCGGCGGCGATCTTTCCAAAGGCGCGCAGGTGGTCCCCGATGGTATACCGCTTTGAAAGGAGGATGGGGTCATATCGCCAGCCCATGGCCTGGGCCCCCACCAGCCGGGAGAGCTGCCGAAAGTCCTCCAGCAGCCGGTGCTTATCCGGCACGTTGGGCTCGATGTCCCGGCCATAGGGGGTAATGGTCACAAACCAATATTGCCCATAGGGCTTCAGCAGGTCCATATAGGGGAACATGGGCGCCGGGTTTTTGGTGCAGAACCCGATCACATCCACCACCGCGGGGTCGAGCCGATAGCGGCTCACCTGCTGGGGGCTATAGGGGTTGCGCACGCAGACAAACCCCGCCTTGAGCCGGTTGGAAAACCATTCGGCATAGAAGGCCGGGATGTCCGTTCGCTGCCCCGTGTTGATGATCATGGTGCCTCACCGCCGTTCCGCTTTCGGCTTTCTTTCCCTGTCTCGAAGAGCTATTTCTCGAAGATCACGCCGCCGGCCTGGGTGGGGTGGTCGATATAGACGATCTGGTCCGCCTTTGTCCTGTAGCGCAAAATCTTCCAGACGATCAGAATGTCCCCCGCCGCGGCGTCCGTCATCATGATCCCCAGCGCCAGCCAAAAGAGGGAGCCGGTCAATATCCCCCCGATCATGGGCACGATCCCCAGCGTGACGCAGGGGAGCAGCGCCCCAAAGATATACTGTCCCTTGGACAGGGGCACGAGGCAGGTGCAGTAGGGGGTCAGATACTGCTTCATGAAGCCGAACTCGATGTCCTTGAAACCCCGCTGGGCAAACAGGCTCCAGCCCAGCCCATGGATCAGCTCATGGACCACGATCAAAGCCAGGAACAGAAGGAAAAGCAGCGCCATCGCTCCCGGAGAAAACCTGCCCTCCAGGGTGCCGCCGTTTTTGAAAAACAGCCAGATGCCCGCGATGGCCAGCGGGAACAGCAGAACGACGGCGAAGATGTTCGCCCCCACGATGCTCACCGTCAGCTCCACCCGACGAAAGCCCTTTTCGATCATCTTCCCGGAAAGGGCTTCAAACGATTGCAGCCGCCGCTGCTCCGCAGGCGTCAGCGCCCTGGCCTTTTCCTTCTCGTCCCGGTTGCCCAGGTTCTTTTTCGATGCATCCATGATCTCATTCCCTCCTTTCCCATGCCTCCTCTCCCCCGCCTCGGGGGTTCCGGCCGCGACGCAGCCTGATGATCCAATATCCCAAAACCGCCAGGGCGTCCAGCCCCAGCAGGGCTATGCCCATCCAGACGGCCCATAGCTCCGGATAGGGCGTGTTGCCCACCAGCCAGCTGTTGGCGAACGCCACCTCGTCCCCCACCTGGGGCAGATAGGAGGCGTTCGGCACCCGATAATAGACGGTCTCCCGCCGGGAGGTGCCCTTCACCTGCACCTTCACATCCGCCGCCAGCCGCACGTGCTCGCTGCGGTGGATCCCCTTGCCGGAATGGGCGGTGACTTGGCTAACGCGCCCCACGCTGAGGACCACGCCGATGGAATGGGGCCTGAGCAGGGAGAAGGCCAAAAAGAGGCAGCCCACCGCGGCGATGCCCAGCAAAAAGCCAAAGAATATCCTTTTGTTCCGCGCCTCGTCCAAAATGTCCTCCTCCATCGACGGTCGGTCCTTGCTCATTGCCCCGCCTCGGGGAGGCAGTGCATGTGGGTCTGTCCCAGGATGCGAAAGCCCTCGGCCCGGCCCTGAAGGGAGCGAAGGCCGAAGTCCAGCGACCGCAGCTTCAGATACAGGGCCACGCTTTTGAAGGCCTCTCCCTCCGGGGGGAACTGGGTCTTGTGGCAGCGGATGGCCGAAAGCTGGCGCTCCAGCAGGCCCCGGGTCCCCACGAAACGGTTGGGTTTGGCCGTCATATAGAAGGCCAGGGCCTCCACCGGGGCGGCGGCCCCGAACCGGGCCATGATCTCCCGGAAGGGGGCGAAGAAGGCCAGCCGCTTGGCGGCCTCCCCCGCGTTTCGGTGGTCCGTGTGGCATTCGCTGCTCACATCCGGATCCGGGGCCAGGATGACCTGGGGCCGCACCTGGCCTATGACCTGGGCCACCGCCTTCACCAGCGCCTCAAACTCATAGGATCCCCCGTCGCTGAAGTCCAAAAACCGCACATCCGTCACGCCCAGGACCCGGGCGGAGGCGACAGCTTCCGCTTGACGCAGCTCGACAAGGGCCTCCGGCGTGGTGCCCTGGGGCGCGTGTTCCAGGCCGAACCGGCCGTCGGTGCAGATCAAAAAGCAAACCTGTTTGCCTGCGGCGGCCAGCTTTGCCGCCGTGGCGCCGGCGCCGATCTCGATGTCGTCGGGATGGGGGCCCAGGAACAGATATCGATCGAAGGCCTCCACCCGGGGTGCCGGGGCGGCGAAGCGCAGCGCAAGGCGGGTCAGGCTCATGCCGCCCTCCCCTCCCGGCGGGCCTTCAGCTCGGCGCAGATGCGGTCATACTCCGGCTCGTCCAGCTTGTAGTGCTTCACATAGAGCCCATAGCTCGCCGCCAACAGCACCAGGGGCAGCACGATCATCACCAGCAGCAGGCCCCTGGACTGGCCGTGGCTCACATCCTGCAGCAGGGTGTGGATCTGGGCGAGCTTGTCGGCTTCGGTGATGTGCCCGGCGGCCGCGGCGTTCTCCAGGGCGGAGATCCGGTTGGTATATTCGGTGACGCCGGTCAGCAGATAGGTGGCGGAGGCGATCACCACCGTCAACGCGGAGGCCAGCTTCGTCAAAAAGGGCCGCATGGAAGTGATGATGCCCTCGTCCCGGGTGCCGTGGAGATATTCGTTATACTCCACGGTGTTGATGACGGAGATCATCAGGATGAGATAGAAGCCATATTGGCCGAAGTTGGCCAGCATATAGCCCAGGGTGATGAGCAAAAACTTCAGATCCATGCCGACCAGCATGACGGCGCCGGCCCTCAGGGCCACGCCGGGCACCAGCATGACGACATAGCCCACGACGGACACCAGCAGCAGCGTTCGCATGAACCGCTTGCGGGGCACCTTGCGAGAGATGGCGGGATAGAAGATCATCAGCAGGGCCGTGACGGACATGCCGATGGTGGTGAACAGGCTGTAGAGCCCGCCCTCATAGCCGAACTCGAAATAGATATAGGTGGAGCCCACGCCGGAGATGACGATGGCGTTGCTGATCTCGTGGACCAGGAAGATGAGAGCGATCCACAGAAGCTGGTCGTTGCCGGTGATGGTGCTCCAGATCTTTTTGAAGCTGACGGGGGGCGCGGGCTCGGCGTTGTAGGACCTGTCCTCATGGACGCCGAAGAGAACGAAGCAGAGGAACAGCGGACACAGGACGGCGATGGCCAGGGCGATGCGGCCATAGGCCACGGTGGCGCTGCCGCCGATGGCGTTTTTTCCGGTGGTCAGCATGGGGATGAAGATGCTGGCCGCCGTGCCGCCGATGCCCGCAAAAAGGGTGGTGCGGGCGGTGAAGGTGTTGCGGGCGTCGCCGTCGGAGCTGAGGGAGGGGATCATGCCCCAATAGGAGATGTCGCCCATGGTATAGGTGATGCTGAACAGGAAGTAGATGAGGCCGAAGAACCACACGAAGGGCCACCCCTGCAGCTTCACGTTGAAGGCAGAATAGATGACCAGGGAGGTGGAGATCATGCCGGCGAAGATCCAGGGCTTGAACTTGCCGTGCCGGGTGCGGGTGCGCTCGATGATATTGCCCATGATGGGGTCGTTCAGGGCGTCGAACAGCCGGGCGCCGACCATGATGGCCGTGATGGCGGACAGCTGCCCGGCGGTGAGCTCCCGGGTGAAGAGCACGAAGGTCAGCAGAAAGTTGGTGACCAGGGAATAGACCATGTCCCGGCCCACGGTGCCCAGGGGGAACATGATCAGATTTTGCTTGTTGCGCTTGGTTTCGTCCATGAGGGAATCGCTCCTATCCTTGAATAGGTAAACTGTACCATCATCCGGAAGAAAACGCAAGCCGTTGCAAAAAGCGAAAGGGTCTGCCCTATCGGGCCTGGGCTGTCACCGATGCATGGAGGCTGTAGACGAACTCATGAAAATCCGTGTCCGGCGAAAGCCAGGCCTCCGCCAGATCCGCGGGCACGATCACCGGCATCCGGGGATGGAGGCTGCGCGCCTCCCCCTCCGCCTCCCGGGTCAGGATGGTGAAGCAGGGCAGCCGGCGCTCATCGGAGGTGCGGATATACAGCCCCGCCAGAAGCAGGGATGTCCCGTCTCCGGCCGAAAAGGCGTATCGCTGCTTTTTGTTTCCCTTCAGCTTCTTCCATTCAAAATAGCAGGAGGCGGGCACAAGGCAGCGCCGATCGTTCACGCTGCCCACGAACATGTCCTTCTCCGGGGCGGTCTCCATGCGGGTGTTGAACACCAGCATCCCCCGGGTGGGGTGGGTGAACCCCCACCGCATGGGAAAAGCCCCCGTCTTGCGATGCAGCGAGGAAGGGGCGATCACCGGCGCGATGTCCGTGGGGCAGATCTCGCCGGAGGTCTTCAGCTTCACCTCCAGCTTTTGGGCGATGCGGGTCGCCTGCCGCACCTGCTCTGCCAGACGCTCGTCCCCGATCTCTTCTTCCAAATAGTATCGTCCGCACATATCCCTTCCCCTTGTGGGCAAGCCTGCTATGGCTCCCAGTCCGTAATCTTCATCTTCGCCGTCAGCAGGCGAACCACGCTTTCGTTCAGCCGCTCCTGGGAGATGGTGCCGTCGGCCACCGCCTGCGTCAGCCCCTTGAGGATGGAGCGCTGATAGCTGTGGTTAGCGCCGCAGAGGATCAAATCGCCCCCCGCCAGAATGAACCGGACCGCCGCGTCCTCCAGGGAGCTCCGGGACCTGAGGCCGTTCATGCGGAAGTCGTCGGACATGACCACCCCCTCAAAGCCCATCTCCCTCCGCAGCAACTCTCCGATGACGATCTCGCTCTGGGAGGCGATGAAATCCGGATCGATCTGGGGATAGAGGATGTGGGCCACCATGATCCCGTCCACCCCCGCCGCCACGGCCTGCCGAAAGGGTACAAGCTCATATTCCTCCAGCTCCGCCAGGGCCTTTTTCACCACGGGCGTGGTGTTGTGGGAGTCGGCGTTGGTGGCGCCGTGGCCGGGAAAGTGCTTGACGATGGAAAGGCACCCGCCGGTCTGCAAACCTTCGATGCAGGCGCAGCCCATGCGGGCCGCCACGGCCTCGTCGCTGCTGAGGATGCGGTCCCCCAAAAAGGTCCTGGACGGGGATTTGGCCACATCCAGCACAGGCGCAAGGTCCGTGTTGATGCCCACATCGAACAGGGCCGTGCCGATGCGCTCAAACTGAAGCCGGGCCGCCTCCGCATCGTCGTTGAGTCCCAGGATGTTTGCGGATTGGATCCTGGTCCGCCAGCGAAAGCGGGTCACGCTGCCCCCCTCCACATCCGTGCTGATGAGCAGGGGCACCGCGGTGGCGTTGTGGGCGCGGATGTCCGCCGTCAGCTGGGCGCAGCGGTCGAAGCCCCCGTCCCGATCGTCCCGGACGATGTTGGGGCCATAGAGGATCACGTTGCCAACGGCATAGTCCGCCATGATCCCGGCGAACTCGCCGGACACGGTCCTGGTGCCGGAGAAGCCGAACATGACCAGCTGGCCGATCTTCTCCTTGTCCGTCATGCCCGCGGCATACCGCCGAAGCCGCTCCTCCATGGGCACGGGGGTGGGTTCCGGGGTGGCCGTAGGCGCCGGGGTGAAGGTGGGGACCTCCGTGGGGGCCTCCGTGGGCATCGGGGTGAACAGGGGCGCGGCGGTGGGGTCCGGGGCCTCCGTGGCCTGGGCCGGAACGGCCCCCGTTTCGGCGGGGATATATGCGATTGGTCCGCCCGTGGGCTCCTTCGCCCCGCAGGCGATCAGCAGGAGCAGCAGGCAACACAGGATACACAGCTTCTTCATGCCACCACTATACCACAGGTCCCGCCCTTTGACCACCGGAAAAATGCGGGACACAGGCTCTTGACAAGCCGCTGTTCTTTGGGTATGATGCCCTTGTTTGTCGGAGGGCAAATCATTCACGGGAAATGACGAGCCGGATAAGACTGCGGGCTGAGACGCCCGTTCTCTTGTCCGGCCTTTTGTTTGGAGGTTGTTTCATGCGCCACGAAACGGATTTCACAAAGGGACCCATCGCAGGCCCGCTGTTGCGGTTTTGTCTGCCGATTTTGCTGGCCCTGTTTCTGCAGGCCCTCTATGGGGCGGTGGATCTGATCATCGTGGGCAAGTATGCCGCAGCGGCGGATGTGTCCGGGGTGGCCGTGGGTTCCCAGCTGATGATGACCGTCACGGGCCTGGTCAGCTCCTTCTCCATGGGCACCACCATTCTGCTGGGACAGAAGCTGGGCGAGGGGGATCGGGATGCCCTGGGCCGGATCGTGGGCACCAGCATCCTGCTCTTTTTGGGGGCGGGGGTGTTGCTCACGGTGCTGATGCCCCTGCTGTCCGGTTTCCTCGCCGCCCTGATGAACGCGCCGGCGGAGGCCTTTGACGAGACCCGGCGGTATCTGTCCGTCTGCGGGGCCGGGTACATCATGATCGTGGCCTACAACGTTTTGGGCAGCGTCATGCGGGGCATGGGTGACTCTAAGACGCCTCTTTTCACCGTGGCCATCGCCAGCGCCTGCAACATCGCCGCGGATCTGCTGCTGGTGAAGGGCCTCCATTTGGGGGCGGCAGGAGCAGCCATGGCCACGGTGTTCTCCCAAACCATCAGCGTCCTCGTCTGCTTTGCCCTGCTGCGGCGCGGAGGGCTTCCCTTCGCCTTTTCGAAGCAGGATGTGCGGCTCCACGGGCCGGTGCTCCGCCACATCGCCGCCTACGGGGCGCCCATCGCCCTGCAGGACCTGCTGGTGGGGCTGTCCTTTCTCATCATCCTGGCCATCGTGAACAAACTGGGCCTAATCGCCTCCGCCGGCGTGGGCGTAGCGGAGAAGGTGTGTGCCTTCATCATGCTGCTGCCCGCCGCCTTCATGCAGGCCATGAGCGCCTATGTGGCCCAGAACCACGGGGCGGGCAAGGACGAGCGGGCCGTTCAGGGCCTGAAGATCGCCATCGGCCTTTCCACCCTCTTCGGGGCGGCCATGTTCTGTCTGGCCTTCTTCCACGGGGACCTTCTCTGCTCCCTGTTCTCCAAGGACGCTGAGGTGGTGGCGGCAGGCTTCTCCTATCTTCGGGCCTACGGCATCGACTGCCTGCTGACCTGCTTCCTGTTCTGCTTCATCGGCTTTTTCAACGGCCTGGGGCACACGGCCTTCGTCATGGTCCAGGGGGTCCTGGCCGCCTTTTTGGTGCGGGTGCCGGTGGCCTGGTACATGGCCCGGACCACGGGACAGCTGTTTCACATCGGCCTGGCCGTCCCCTGCGCCACGGTGGCGGAGATCGCCGGCTGCTTCTTGTTCTACTGGCACTTGCTGAACCGGCGCAAAAAAGATCGTTCCCAGCTGTAACCATCCCGTATCGAGGCTTTCGTCTGCCTCCCCCCTTTCGCCTTGTTGACAGGAAACGCAGCGGATGATATACTCGGAAAAATTTCCGAAACGGAGGATCTTTTCATGAAGGAGCGCCTCAAACAGGCACTTGAAAACATGAAACGCTACAACGCCGGGATCATGAGCCAAGAGTGTTTTGGCTTCAATCCGGATGTCCTCTATGACGCTCTAGTGGTGGCTCCCGGCTGGAAGCCCGACAAAACCATTCTGGATCCCTCCTTTACCATCACCCAGCTCACCCAGCATGCCTACTTCTCCGGTTTCCTGGTGGAGAAGGGCGGAGTAAAAATCGCCTGGGCCCAAACCGCCTCCGGGGCCTGCAATGTGCTGGACCATATTCTGATCTGCGCGGAGCTGCGGTTCAAAAAGCTTATCTTCGCCGGGGCTGTGGGCAGCCTTACCCCCGTCCTTCCCGTGGGCAGCGTCTGCACCCCGGAGATATGCTTCCAGGGCAGCTATGCCGGCGCCTACTTCGAGGAAACGCTGCCCACGTTTTCCCCTTTCTCCCCCGTCTTTCCCCCGGATAATGACTATGTGGACCATGTGATCAAGTTGGGGCAACGACTGGGGTATCCCATCCAATGGGCCAAGGTGTTTTGCACCGATTCCATCGCCCTGGAATATTCCCATCTGGACGAGATCAGGGCCACCGGCGCGGAGCTCATCGAGATGGAGACGGCCCTTTTTTATCAACTTGCAAATCTGTTTGAGGTGCCGGCCGTGGCGCTGCTGGCGGTGTCGGACAATTCCGCTACCGGGGCGCCCCTGCTGGGGCGGGAGGAGCCGAACCTGGACTATCGCAACGCCCGGGGCCGAGCCATCCCCAACCTGATCTATCACTTGACAAAGGAGGACATTTGACATGCTGCTGAGGGAACCCACATGGGACTATGCCGAGGAGATCTGGGCCTATCGCCAGGCATTTTTGGACGCCGGAGACTCCATGGACGGCACCGGGGGCCTGCGGCGGTGCGAGAGCGCCCAGGAGTGGATCGAGAAATCCCTGGCCGGCAAGGACCCGGCCACCGTCGCCCCGGGCCTGGTCCCCGCCACCCAGCTCATCTATGTGCGGGAGGCGGATCAAAAGGTGGTGGGCATGCTGCAGATCCGTCACCGGTTCAACGCGTATTTGGAAAAGTACGCCGGCCACATCGGCTACAGCGTCCGCCCCGGCGAGCGCCGCAAGGGCTATGCCACCGCCATGCTGCGGGACGCCCTGCCCTACTGCCGGGAGCTGGGCCTCCGGGATGTGCTCATCAGCTGCATCCAGGGCAACGAGGGCAGCCGCCGGACCATCCTGAACAACGGCGGCGTCTATGAATCCACCGTCCACGAGCCGGAGCTGGATCGGGATCTGGAGCGATATTGGATCCATCTGGGCTAACCTCTGCAATTATATAGGAAAACCGGCCCGCTCCCCTTGCATCCGGGAGGCGGGCCTGTTATAATGATTCGACTTTTGACAGAAGGCGGACAAAAATCATGACGGAACGGGAACAGCGGCTCATCGTGAGCCGGGCGCTGGATGTGGGCGAGCGGATGCTTCTCTGCGGCGGCGAGGTGAGCCGGGTGGAGGACACCATCTCCCGCATCCTCAAGAGCTATGGCGCCACCCGGGTGGAGGTGTTCACCATCCTGTCCTTCATCTCGCTGACGGCGGTGTTCGACGCCGAGCAGGTCTATTCCGAGAACCGCCGGGTGAGCATCGTGGCCTATTCCAACGACTTCACCCGTTTGGAGCAGCTCAACGCCCTGTCCCGGGAGGTTTGCCAAACCCGGCCTTCCCTGGAGGAGATGGAACAGAAGCTGGCCGCCATCGATCTGCCGCCCCGCAAGAAGCAGTTTCGGGAGCTGTATCTGCTGCTGGGCTATGTGCTCAGCGGCGCGGCCTTCGCCCTGTTCTTCGGCGGCACGCCTCTGGACGCCCTGGGGGCCGGGGTCTGCTGCCTGGCGGTGTGGTTTTTGAACTGGCTCTTTCGGCGCAGCGCCCTGCAGCGGCTGTTTCACGCTTTCCTCATCTCCTTCATCGCCGGCGCCCTGTGCTATCTGGCGATCCTGTTGGGCCTGGGGCAGCACCCGGGGCAGATGATGATGGCCGTGATCATGGTTTTGATCCCCGGCATCGCCATAACCAACGCCATGCGGGAGGTGCTCATCAGCGACACCATCTCCGGCATTTTGCGGCTGGTGGAATCGCTGCTCATCGCCTCGGCGGTGGCCTTCGGGTTCGCCCTGGCCATGTTCGTATTCAAGGACTACTTCCCGGAGGAGCATTTCACCTCCCTGAACGCAGATCTGCCCTGGCTGCAGGTGCTGGCCGCGGCGGCGGGCACCCTGGGCTTCGCCATCCTCTTCAACAGCCGGCCCCGGCGGCTCCTGCTGGGCGCCCTGGGCGGGGGGCTCACCTGGGTCTGCTATCTGCTGCTTTGCCGGCTGATCTCCCAGGACTTCGTCTGCGTGGCGGCGGCCGCGGCCTTCGGCGCAGCCTACGCCGAGGTCATGGCCCGGATCTGCAAAGCGCCGGCCACGGTGTTCACCATCCTCTCCGAAATCGCCCTGATCCCCGGCGGGAGCCTGTATATCACCATGCACCACCTGGTGGGCGGCCGGCAGGCCCAGGCCCTGCAATACGGCATGCACACCCTGATGGTGGCGCTGGCCATCGCCCTGGGCATCGTTTTGGTCACCGCCTTCACCACCAGCTTCTTCTCCCGCAAGCGCCGGGCCGCCACCCGCCACAAGCACTGACGAATCCCAAAAAACAAAGCAGCCGCGAAGTTCGCGACTGCCGCTTGACAAAAAAGATCTCTGCCCTGCCTGTATCGCTCCCCGAGCAGCACAGCGGCGTGTAGGGTGAATCCCACACCATGCAGGAACCGGTGCCCTGTACGCCGTAGGCGCGTGGGCAGGCCCCGGAAGCGAAGAGAACGCGGAACCTCAGGCTGTTGATATCCGAGATTTCAACAGCCTGAAAAGCTTTTTACCAGCCTCCGCGGCCACCCCAGCCGCCGCGGCCTCCCTTGCCGCCGCCCTGGCCGCCCTGACCGCCCTGGCCGCCCCAGCCGCCCATCATCTGGTTGGGGATATAGGAGATCTGCTGGCCGTTGACGATGATGGTGCCGCCGTTATACTGGGCGGAGCCGTCATAGTCGAAGGTGCTGCTGCCGGTCACGCTGATGGTGCCGCCGTTGACGATGATGTCCCCGTTGGAATCGATGCCGTCCGTGTCCCCGGCCCCCATGGCCACGGTGATATCGCCGCCGTTGATCTCCACGGTGGCCCGGTAGGCGCCGGACTTGTTGGCGGCGTTGATGCCGTCGTCGCTGGCGTTCACGGTGATGGTGCCGCCGTTGAGCTGCACATAGGTGGCCTCGATGCCCTCGGAGGCGGTGACGCTCACGGTGCCGTTGTCGATCTGCACGGCGGAGTTGGCGTGAATGCCGTCGTCCCCGGCCCGCACAGTCAGGCTTCCGCCGCCGATGTAGATGTAGCCCAGGGTATCGTCGTCGCTGTTTTCCGCGTGGAGGCCGTCGGTGCCGGCCACCAGGTTTATTTCGCCGTCGGCGATGCGGATGGAATCGTTGGCCTGCAGGGCCTTGGATGCGGCGGAGATGACGATGGTGCCGCCGGTGATCTTCAGATCGTCCTTGCTCACGATGCCGTTTTTGGTGGAGTTCACCGTCAGCGCGGCGGTGCCGTTCAGGGTGATGTCGCTCTTGGAGAAGATGACGCCGTCCGTCTTCGTGTCGCCGTCGGCGGAGAAGGTGCCGGTGACCGCAAGGACGCTGTCACCGCTGACGGTGATGAAAACCTTGTCGGCGGACTTCACATAGATGGCGGGAAAGTCGGCGTTGGTGACGGCGACGCCGTCCAGCACCAGCTGCACCTTGTCCTCCTTGCCCGCCTCCACATACACGGTGGCGTTGGCCGCGGAGCCGGTCAGCACATAGGTCCCGGCGGCGGTGATGCGGATGTCCTGCCCGTCGGCCAGGGTATAGCAGACGGCGTCGGACTGATCCGCCACCTGCTTGAGATCCCGGGTGGAAAACAGATCGTTGAAGCTGAACAGCGGCGTGCCGGTTTCCGCCGCCAGGGAGGTGCCCACCGTCGCCAGCAGGCAGAGGGCAAGGATGGCCGAGAGAAGAATGCGTGTCTTTTTCATAAGGGAACACCGTCCTTTCGTTTTTGATGGCCCTATCCTACCCTGCGAACCTTAAATCAATTATAAAAGAGAAAAAATATATCCATTCCTTTTTCCCCGCCGGATCCCCCGGGCGATCCAGACATTTTCTGCCATGGGCGGGTACAAAATTGTAAAATCATCGAAAATTAAGATTTGGGCGACCATCCTTAACACTTTTGCAACCTTTATGACACATCTGTAGTGTATAAATAAAGAGCAAAGATCAGAAAGGAGGCCGGTCGTATGATGGACCGCAAGCATATCCGTCTCGTCTTCGGCGGGCTGCTCCTGTTGAGCGGTCTTTTGGGCTGCGCCCAGGCGCAGGCGACCCAACGCGCCGCCGAGCCCACCCGCCCGGTCACCGTCGCGCCCCAGGAAACCCAGGCCCCGGCGGCCACGGAGGCGCTTCCCTCCGCCGCCCCTGCGCAGGAGAAGCAGGAGAGTGCCGAGCCCCTGTGGGCGGGGACCTGCCACAGCCTGAGCGAAGCGCTCCCCTATGCTGTGGACATCGATCTGGACGGCACGCCGGAAACCCTGGACCTGCGGGCCATCCCCGGCGAGGACGGATGCCCCCGCTGGGCCATCGTCCTGACCAAGGGCGAGGAGGAGCGGCTGTTTCAAACGGAGATCCCCTTTGACATGCCCTGCGATCTGTGGCTGGGAGATCTGAACGAGGACGGAGCCTATGAGCTCTTCTTTCACGGGGACATGGCCTCCAACGACTATCTCATCTATGCCCTTCGTCCGGACCTGACCCCCTTCCTCTTCGAGCCGGACGATCGATATGCCCGCTGGGAGGAGGAGCAGCGCGACACGGTCTTTGCCGGGTATATCGATGGCTTTGAGGACGGCCACATCGTCATCGAGGGCGTGGTGGACATGCTGGGCACCCACTTCGGCGTGCGGAACTTTGCCATCGGCGACGACGGGATCATCGGCCCCGTCAGCACCGTGTGGCAATTCAACGAGGAGGACCGGCCCCTGACGGTGACCCGGGAGCTGAAGGTCTACCGGGCTGGCGTCCGCAAGGAGCCGGGAGAAGCCTTTTTGCTGCAGCCCGGGGACAGGATCCTTCCCCTGGCCAGCGACGGCTGCGAGTGCATGTGGTTCGAGACGGAAAATGGCAAGGGCGGCGTGCTGATGCTGGTCCCCGACGAGGAGAACATGTGGCTCATCGACGGGGTGCCCGAGGCGGAATGCTTTGAGGAGCTGCCCTATTCGGGTTAACACAAAGTTTTTGGGAGAGAGATGATGAAACGTAAAGGAACATTTTGGAAGATACTGTTGACGCTGCTCATCCTGGGTGGGCTTGGCTATGGCGGCTGGTATGCCTACGGCCGTTTCTTCAGCCAGGTGCCCCAGGAGGGAACGGTTTTCGTGCAGTCCGTTTCCGCCATCACGGGCGTCGGCCCCGCCGGGGTGAACAACCGGTATTCCGGCGTGGTGGAGGCTAAAAATGTGGTCAAGGTGGACCCGGACAAAAACCTGACCGTCAAGGAGTGCCTGGTGGCCGCCGGGGACAGGGTGAAAAAGGGATCCCCCCTGTTCCGCTATGATGTGGACAGCATGCAGCTGGCCTATGAGCAGCTGCAGCTGGACATCCTGGGCCTGGAGAACGGCATCAAAACCGGCCGGGAAAAGGTGGAAAGCCTGAACATCCAGCTTCAGCGCGCCCGGGAAAACAAGAAGTACGACATCCAGATGAACATCCAGACCGAGGAATTGGAGATCCGCAAAAAGGAATATGAGCTCTCCGGCAAGCGCAAGCAGGCCGCGGACATGGAGAAGGCGCTGAACAACAGCACCATCTATTCCCCCGTGGAGGGCACGATCCGCTCCGTGAAATCCGGGGACAACGCCTCCCCCCAGTATGGCTATGGCGGCGAGGAGGAGAGCGCCTATATCACCATCGTGGCCGGAAACGACTACTGTGTGAAGGGCACCGTTTCCGAGCAGACCATCCGCACCCTGCAGGAGGGGATGGAGGTGCGGGTCACCAGCCGGGTGGACGAGCAGGTGTGGCCGGGCCGCATCTATCGGGTCAACACCGAGGAGACCAAGCAGAGCAACACCCGCTACTACTATTATGACGAGGGCTCCGGGGAGAGGGCCAGCAAGTATGACTTCTTCGTGGAGCTGGATTCCATCGAGGGCCTGCTCATGGGCCAGCATGTATACATCGAGCCCGGCGCCGAGGCGCCCGAGGGGGTCGACCAACTGCGCCTCCCCGCCTACTATCTCCTGCGGGAGGGGAGCGACGCCTTCGTCTATGCTGCCGACAGCGACGGCCGCATCGAAAAGCGGTCCGTGATCCTGGGAAGCGAGGATGCGGAGACCGGCACCGTGGTCATCCTGTCGGGGCTCGGATACCTGGATCGCATCGCCTTCCCGGACGAAACCGTTCAGGTGGGCATACCCGTGTCCGAAACCACCTATGTGCCCGAGGACATGCTGGGCATGGACGGCGAGATGGGCGATGGGGAGAGCATGGATTGGATGGGCGGCATGGAGGGCATGGATATGCCCGACATGGACTTGATCGACACGGACATGCCCGAGGAGGAGGCCCAGCCCCAGGACCCCGCGGGAGGCGTGGACCAATGATCATCCGGCTGGACCATATCGAAAAGACCTATGGCACCGGGGGCAATAAGGTCCCGGTGCTCCACGATGTGAACATGCGGGTGGAGGAGGGGGAATACATCGCCATCATGGGCCCCTCCGGCTCCGGCAAGAGCACCCTTATGAACATCTTGGGATATCTGGACACCCCCACATCCGGCACCTATCTCTTTGACGGAGAGGACAACGCCCGGGCCGGGGACGCCCGCATGGCCCGCATCCGAAACCAGAAGATCGGCTTCGTGTTTCAGAGCTTCCACCTGATGCAGCGGCGGCGGGCCTGGGAAAACGTGGCCCTGCCCCTGATGTATGGCAACGTGCGCCGGGGCGAACGGAAACGGCGGGCGGAGGAAGCCCTCTGCCAGGTGGGTCTGGAGGACAGGATCAGCTTCTATCCCAACCAGCTCTCCGGCGGCCAGTGCCAGCGGGTGGCCATCGCCCGGGCCATCTGCACCCGGCCCAAGCTCCTGCTGGCGGACGAGCCCACGGGGGCCCTGGACTCCAAGGCGGGGCAGCAGATCATGGACATCTTCGACGAGCTCCATGCCCAGGGCATGACCATTGTGATGATCACCCACGAGCACGCCGTGGCCGAGCGGGCCCGGCGCATGCTCTTTATCTATGACGGCTGGCTCAGAGAGGAGGCCCGGGCATGAAACGCTTGCTGAGGACCCTGCTGGTTTTGCTCATCGTGGGCGGGCTTGTGGCCGGCGGCATCTATGGCTATTCCCAATACACCCTGCGCCAGCCCGCCGAGGTCCAGCCCGTGAGCAACTGGCTCATGGAGTATGCCCCCAACCAAACCTATATCGGCGGCAGCGTGGTCTCCGACGAAAGCCTGCTCCTCTATGGGGACAGGGAAAGGACGGTGGTCCAGCTCTTCGTCTCCCCCGGACAACAGGTTCAGGTGGGGGATCCGCTGCTGCAGTATGACACCACCAAGGACGAGCTGGACCTGGCCGACAAGCTTCTGGCGCGGCAGAAGCTCTATGATTCCCTGCAGCTCCAGTATAAGGAGTATCAGCGATACGCCAACGAGCCCTATGAGCGCACCGTCCCCACGGCCACCCCCACGCCGGAACCCACCCCCACGCCGGCGCCCGTTCAGGGCACGGCCAACCGGGGCGGCAGCGGCCTGGGGATCATGCGGCTTTCCGCCCCGGTGCAGCGGGCGCTGCAGCCCCAGGCGGGGGACGGTTCGCCGGATTCCCCCTATCAGTTTACCCTGGCCAGCGGCGACCCCATCCCCGAGGCCCTGCTGGCGGAACTTCAGGCTCAGGCCGCCCAAAAGCGAAAGACGATCCATGCCACCTTCGCCTTCGATGCGGGGAGCCTGGACATGCGCTTTGCGCCCCCTGGGGCGGAAACGCCCCGGGGCAGCGTCAGCTTCGCCGCCTTCCAGGAAAAGTGGATCATGCCCCGCTCCGCCGTGGCCACGGCGCCGCTGATGAACACCGCCCCCTCCGGCAAGGGCACGCTGGCCAGCCCCCTCCTCTATCCTTATGAAGCAGGCGAGGAGGTTTCCTGGGACTTTCTCAGCTACTGCAGCCGCCGGGCTGCCGCCGGCGGACGGTATCTGTATGTGCAGCTGGTGGGCAGGAATGCCGACGATCTCCTGCTTTCCCTGGACTTCACCAGCATGGGGACCTATCTTGTCCGCCTGGGCAAAACGTCCTCCTGTGCCGTCACTTTCGACGCCAACGGCGGCAGCGGCTCCTCCGCGATCACCGTCGTCTATGGCAGCGTCTATGGCAAGCTCCCCGTCCCCACCCGGGAGGAGTATATCTTTGCCGGCTGGTGGACCAGCCGGGACACCGGCGGCGAGCAGATCACCGAAAAAACCGTGGTCACCAGGGATCACACCCTCTATGCCCGCTGGACCCCCGTGCCCACCCCCACGCCCACCGTCGTGCCCGACGGCACGCCGGCGCCCACGGAAACGCCCTATGTCCCCTATTATGGCGGCGGCATGTCCCGCTCGGAGCGGCAGGCCTATGTGCAGCAGCTGGCCCAGCAGATCCGGGATGACGAGCTCAAATACAGCCAGCTCTCCCTGGACATCTTCAAGCTCCAGTCCGGCGCGGAAAACGGCATCGTTCGCAGCACCATCAGCGGCACCGTCACCACCCTGGCCCCCGAGGCGGGGGAAGGGGATGTGCTGCTGGAGGTGAAGGGCGGCAGCGGCGCCCACATCGTTTGCATGCTGGGGGAGACGGACCTGGCCAAATACCCTGTGGGCACGGAGATGACCGGCTTCTGCTATGACATCGGGGAAAACGTGGCGGCCCGGGTCTCCTTCGTGAGCCCCATGCCCGTCACCAACAGCTATTCCAGCGGCGGCAACCCCAACTCCTCCGGTTTCATGATCCAGCTGGAGGTGGCGGACGACACGGAGCTCCCCCTGGGCGCCTATGTGGAGTTCACCTCCTTTGCCCCCCTCTCCAAGAGCGGCACCATCTATCTCTACGAGGCCTTCGTCCGGGAGATGGACGGCCAGGACTATATCTTTGTGGACCGGGACGGCGTCCTGTGCCGGGAGCAGGTGCACACGGGCCGGCGGGTGATGGAGTATATCGAGCTGGTGGGAAGCACCCTCACCCGAGACGACTATATCGCCTTCCCCTACGGCAAGACCGTGCGGGACGGGGCTGTCACCAAAGTGACGGACAACATCTGGTAAAGGGGGACCGAAGCTATGATAGAGAATTTTCGGGAAGCCTTTGACGGCATCTGGTCCCACAAGCTCAGGAGCGCCCTCACCATGCTGGGCATCATCATCGGCATCGCCTCCATCATCGCCATCTCCTCCACCATCATGGGCACCAACGAGCAGATCAAGCAAAACCTGGTTGGCGCGGGGAACAACACCGTGGAGGTGGCCCTCTATCAGGGGGACTATGTGCTGGACCCCGCCTATCAGCAGGTGCCGGAATATGTGATGCCCCTGACGGAGGATATCCTGCCCGAGATCACCCGGATCCGGCAGGTCCGGGACGCCTCCCTGTTCTATCGCCGGGACGCCTACGGCATGATCTGGTATGGCTCCGAAGGGCTGAACCAGGGCTCCGTCTATGGGGTGGACGAGCATTTCCTCTCCGTCAACGGCTTTGTGATCCGCAGCGGGCGAGGCTTTTTGCCCGAGGACTTCAAGGCATTCAAAAAGGTGGCCCTCATCGACAGGACTGTGTCCGAAACCCTGTTCATGGGCAAGAACCCCATCAACAAGACCATCGAGATCTCCTCGGAGCCCTATGTGGTGGTGGGCGAGTTCACCCAGAACAGCGCCTTCACCCCCACCATCACCTCCATCAGCGACTATTTCACCTACACCGACCATTCCGGCGGCAAGGTACTGATCCCGGCCTCCACCTGGCCCACCCTCTTTGCCTATGATCAGCCCAGCTCCGTGATGGTCCGGGCGGGGAGCACCGACGAGATGACCGAGGCGGGCAAGCAGACGGCAGCCGTCCTCAACGCCACTCTCACCGGCAGCGGCGATGTTACCTACAAGAGCAAGGACCTTTTGGAGCAGGCCAAAAAGCTTCAGGAGCTGAGCAACGCCACCAACCGGCAGCTCATCTGGATCGCCAGCATCTCCCTGCTGGTGGGCGGCATCGGCGTCATGAACATCATGCTGGTGTCCGTCACGGAGCGGACCCCGGAGATCGGCCTCAAAAAGGCCCTGGGGGCCCGGAAGCGCAAGATATCCGCCCAGTTCCTCACGGAGGCCGGCGTGCTCACCTGCATCGGCGGCGTTCTGGGGGTGCTGGTGGGGGTCGGCCTTGCCTATGTGGTGTCCCGGGTGTCCGGGGTGCCCATCTTCATCAGCTGGTATATCGTGGCCGCCACGGTGGTGTTCTCCTTTGTGGTGGGCCTGTTCTTCGGCGCCGTCCCCGCCGTTCAGGCGGCCCGGCTGAACCCCATCGACGCCCTCAGGAGGGAATGAACCCTGCTCGTCATCCCGAGCCGCCAACGGCGGCGAAGAATCCTGTCGGCAGCTTGCGGCATATGGTCCCAATGTGGTATCATGTCGCGTATGGGAAATGAATCGAGGAAAATGCCATGCGCTTTGATCAAGCTGCCATATTGACGGATCTGGACGGGACGCTGTTCACCAGCCAGGGCCAGGTGTCCCAGGGAGACCGGGCCGCCATCCGCGCCTTCATCGCCGGGGGCGGCCTTTTCGCCGTGGCCACGGGGCGGGAGCCCCACAACGCCCGACGGCATCTGCCGGATGTGCCCCTCAACGGGCCCTCCATCGTCCTCAACGGGGCGGCGGTCTATGACTTCGTCCACCGCCGGTACATCAGCAGCATCCCCATGGACAAGGCGGCGGCCCGGGATGTGCTGGAGCACTGCCGGGAACAGGGCTGGCCCCTGGATCTGCAGGTCTATACCACCGACGGCATCTACTACGCCTCCCCCCTGGAGGCGGCGGACCCCGACTTTTTGCGCATCCATCAGCCCACCACCTATGCCCCCATGGACGGGCTTTCCCAAAAGGTTTGGATCAAGACCGTCCTTTTGGAGCGGAAGGCGGGCGCCCTGGCGCCCATGCGGGCTTATCTGAAGCAAAAGGGCTATGACAAGCGGCTTTCCCTGGTGGAGGGGACCACGGATGTGGTGAAGGTCGGCCAATATCAGGAGCTGCTGCCCCAGGATGTGAACAAGGGCACGGGCATGGCGGCCCTGCGGGGGCTGCCGGTGTATCAGGGCCGGACCCTCTTTGCCGTGGGCGACTATTGGAACGATGTGGAGCTGCTGCAGGCGGCGGATGTGGCCTGCGCCCCCGCCAACGCCATCGACGAGGTGAAGGCCCTCTGCGCCCACATCCTCCCCACCCACAACGACAGCGCCATCGCCGCGCTGATCCGGGATGTGATCCCGAGTCTGTGAGGCAGCCATGGCAGTGGATGTGGTGGCAGCCCTGGTGGTGGAGGACGGAAGATTCATGATCTGCCAGCGCCCGGCCCACAAGGCCCGGGGGCTGCTGTGGGAGTTCGTGGGCGGAAAGGTGGAGCCGGGCGAGACGAAGGAACAGGCCCTCGTTCGGGAGTGCCGGGAGGAGCTGGGCGTCACCGTGGCCCCGGGGGAGGTCTATATGGAGGTGGACCACGTGTACCCGGACATCACCATCCATCTGACCCTCTTTTATGCATCCATCGTCGCCGGCCGCCCGCAGCGGCTGGAGCACGCGGACATCCGCTTCATCCCCCCGGCGGACATCCCCCTCTACCCCTTCTGCCCCGCCGACGCCGCCATCCTGGCGCGGATCAGGACGCAGGGGATCTGAACGGAATTTCCCAAAAATATGAAAACGGATCGTGGTCCTCCCACGATCCGTGTTTTCTCCTGCGCAAAGGCCCGGGTCACGCCCCCGCCTTCTCCACCAGCCAGCGGAACAGCGCATCCATGTCCGAAAGCCCCTCCGGGTCCCGGTAGGCCCGCTCCGGGTGCCACTGGACGGCCAGCAGCGGATAGCCGGGCTGCTCAAAGGCCTCGATCATGGTGACGCCGCAGCCGGTCCAAACGGCCGTGGGCACGAAGGCCGCGGCGAGACCATCCGCCGGCACGCACTGGTGGTGATAGCTGTTTACCCGCAGGTCCCTTGCCCCCGTGAGGTCATGGAGCAGGCTCCCGGCCGTAACCCTGACCCCATGCTCCGTTTTTGTATGGTTCGCGCCGCACCAGGTGGGGATGTCCTGGATGAGGGTGCCGCCGAAGGCCACGTTCAGCACCTGCAGCCCCCGGCAGATGGCCAAAATGGGCTTGCCGGTCCTCCGATAGGCCTCAATGAGCCGAAGCTCCAGCTCGTCCCGATCCCGGTCGAAGCAAACGGAATCGTTCAGCTTCTCCTGGCCGAAGCGGGTCGGGTCCACATCCACGCCCCCGGAGAGCAGCAGCCCGTCCGAAAGTTCGATCAGCTCCTCCAGACCAAAGCCGTTGCTCACGGGCACCGGCACGCCGCCGGCCTTCACCAGAGCGTTCACATACTCCCGATTCAGCCGCACGATGGGCGTGTCGTCCATGCGCTCAGTGCTGACGGTGACCAGGATCAAGGGTTTCTTCACACATGCCTCCTCATTCCACGATGCGGTGCCTCTCCCAATGGGCGAAGCGGAAATAGAGATAGGTGACGGTGCTGCACACCAGCCACCCCGCCGGATAGCCCAGGGCCACCACCACGCTGGTGTTGGCCACGAACCGGGTCATGAGATAGAGATAGATCTGCCGGAAAAGGACGAAGCTCCCCAGCATGATGATCATGGGCGCCCGGCTGTCCCCGGCGCCCCGGAGGGAACCTGCCAAAACCTGGTTTATGCAGCAGAGCACATAGAAGGGGGACATGAGTCGCAAAAACAGGGTTCCGAAGCGCACCACCTCCGGCGTGTCGTTGAAGAAGCGGACCAGATCCGACGCGAACAGGAGCACGGGGACCATGAGGATCAAGCTGGAGACGACGGACATGACCAGCGCCGCGCCCACGCCCCTGCGGGCCCGGTCCACATCGTTCACCCCCAAATTCTGGCCCACAAAGGTGGTGGCGCCCATGGCGATGCTCTGCATGGGCAGCAGCAGGAAGGTGTCGATCTTGGAATAGGCCGTCCAGCCGCCCATGCAATCCGCGCCAAAGAAATTGATGTAGCTCTGGACGAACACGTTGGAGAAGGAGGTGATGGCCATCTGGATGGCGGCGGGGATGCCCACCCGAACGATCCTTTTGAGCATGTCCCAATGGAGCTTCAGCTTTCTGACGGACACCCGGCAGCAGTTTTGCGCCCGCATGAGCACCAGCAGCACCAGCAGCGCGGACACCCCCTGGGAGAGAATGGTGGCATAGGCCACGCCCGCCACGCCCATGTGAAAGACCAAAACGAAGAGCAGGTCCAGCGCGATGTTCAGCGACGCGGACAGCGCCAGAAAATAGAAGGGCCGCTGGGAGTCTCCCACCGCCCGGAGGATCCCGGCGCCCATGTTATAGAGCATCAGGCCGAAGATGCCGGAAAAATAGATGGTGAGATAGGTCCTGGCCTCCGGCAGCACCTCCGCCGGGGTCTTCATGAAGCGGAGCATGGTGGGCGTCATGAGCACGCCGATGCCGGTGAACAGGATCCCCAGGATGAAGGTCATGACCAGGGCCGTGTGAACGGTGTCGCTGACCTTGTCCTCCTGCTTTGCTCCATAGTACTGGGAGATGACCACGCCGGCGCCCACGGACAGACCCATGAAGAAACCGATGAGCATGTTGAGGATGGGCCCCACGGTGCCCACGGCGGAGAAGGCCTCCTTCCCCACATAATTGCCCACCACCCAGCTGTCCACGGTGTTGTACAGCTGCTGAAACAGATTCCCCAGCAGCAGGGGAATGGCAAACTGGACCAGCAGGGCATACACATTGCCCCGGGTCATGTCCACATCCCGGCGGGAAAGGAATTTTTTGAGGCTTGCGGCTTTGTCCATGTTGTGTAGGATCCTATTCAAAGCACGCACCTTTCCTGAAAGAAAGGTGCAACCAAAGAACTTTTCTTGGGGCAAATCGTTCGCGCGTGAAAACCAATTATCCCAAATGAGTTTCTCTTTTTGCGCCGCTTTTTCTCTTTATATAAAGAGAAAAAGCGGCAAAAGAAAACATAACCGTCACATCTTCAGCAGGGCTTTGTGGAAGACCTTCTTGCCCTTTTTGATCTTGGCGCCGGCGCAGAGCTGCTCCCGGCTGACGGTGGCATAGGTGGAGGTGATCTTCTCCCCGTCCACACTGACGCCCCCCTGCTCGATGAGCCGCCGGGCCTCGCCCCGGGACTTCGCCAGGCCGCAGCAGACCAGCAGATCCAAAATGTTGGCGCCCTCCTCCGGCACCTGTTCGCAGCAAAGGCAGGTGGTGGGCATGCTCGCCTCGTCCCCCTCTCCGGAGAACAGAGCCCGGGCGGCGGACTGGGCCTTTTCGGCCTCGTCCCTGCCGTGGACCAGGCTGGTGAGCTCGAAGGCCAGGATCTCCTTTTTCTCGTTGATCCGCGAATCGTCCCAGCCGTCCATCTCCCGAATGGCGTCCAGGGGCAGGAAGGTGAGCATCCGGATGCACTTCATCACATCCGCGTCGCCCACGTTCCGCCAGTACTGATAGAACTCGAAGGGGCTGGTCTTGTTGGCGTCCAGCCAAACCGCGTTGCCGGCGGTCTTGCCCATCTTGTTTCCCTGGGAGTCGGTGAGCAGCGTGATGGTCATGGCGTGGGCGTCCTTGCCCAGCTTCTTGCGGATGAGCTCGGTGCCTCCCAGCATATTGCTCCACTGGTCATCCCCGCCGAACTGCATGTTGCAGCCGTAGTGCCGAAAGAGATAGTAGAAATCATAGCTCTGCATGATCATGTAGTTGAACTCCAGGAAGCTGAGTCCCTTCTCCATGCGCTGCTTGTAGCACTCGGCCCGAAGCATGTTGTTCACGGAGAAGCAGGGCCCCACCTCCCGCAGCAGCTCGATGTAGTTCAGGTCCATGAGCCAGTCGGCGTTGTTCACCATCTGGGCCTTGCCCTCGCCAAACTCGATGAACCGCTCCATCTGCCGCTTGAAGCAGGCGGCGTTGTGGTCGATGTCCTCCCGGGTGAGCATCTTGCGCATGTCGGTCCGCCCCGAGGGGTCGCCGATCATGGTGGTGCCCCCGCCGATGAGGGCGATGGGCTTGTTTCCCGCCATCTGCAGCCGCTTCATCAGCGTCAGGGCCATGAAATGCCCGGCGGTCAGGCTGTCCGCCGTGCAGTCGAAGCCGATATAGAAGGTGGCCTTCCCCGCGTTCACCATGGCGCGGATCTCCTCCTCGTTGGTCACCTGGGCCAGCAGCCCCCGCTCCTTCAGTTCCTCATAGATTCCCATTTTTCTTCCTCCTGTCATACATAAAAACATCCTCTGCAGAACACAGAGGACGACATTTGCCGTGGTACCACCTCAATTCAAGGGCCTCCCCGCAGAAGGCGCCTTCTCCTTGGACGCTGTATCGGGCGCACCCGTCCCCCCCTACTCACCTTCAGGGGAGCGGCTCCGGAATGTACTTCGGCCAACGCTGCTGTCGCCCTTTCACCGGCCGGGCGCTCTCTTGGCAGCCACGCGTTCCCTACTCTTTCCCTCACAGCCTTGCTGTCATTGTGAACTATTATATCAGCTGTTTTCGAAATTGCAAGCCCCAGTTTTTCCATGAACGCCTCCGTGGTCATGTCCCCGGGCCGGTTGAAGCGGCCCAGGGAAAAAAGGCTGTCCGGGTCGCGGTGGATCCGGTTCACCTTCTCCCGGCAGGTGAGGGAGCAGCCAAAGCCCAGCTCCTGCAGCATCTGCTTCGTTCCCTCCCCCACGGCGCCAAAGGGATAGGCATAGATCTGGGGCGCAAAGCCGCAGTGCTCCTGCAGCAGCTCCTGCAGCCGCCGGGCGTCCGCCTCGAACGCCGCCCGATAGTCTGCCTGGCTCTCCCCCGGCTTTCGGTCGCTGCCCATGCGGGGGGACTGCCGGTGCATGTCGAAGGAGTGGTTGCCGATCTCGAACCGGCCCGAGGCCGCCAGGGCGGAGATGTCATCATAGGACAGATAGGCATAGTTGGGGTTGGGGTCCGGATGGCGGCTGTATTCCTCCGTGTACGCCCCCACCACGGAGACCACCGCCTTCATGTCCAGCGTCTCCAGAATGGGCAGGGCATACCGGAGGTTGTTGTAGTGGCCGTCGTCGAAGGTGATCATCACCGGCTTTTCGGGGAGGTCCGCCCCCTGCACATAGGCGACCAGGTCCCCTCCGGTGACCGCCACATAGCCCTCCTTCTTCAGATACGCCAGATCCGACCGAAGCCTCTCCGGCGTCACCACATATCGGCCCGTTCGCTTGGGGTCCTTCAGCACGCTATGATACATGATGACGGGCAGCACCACCCCCGTCTCGGCGACCGCCGCCCGCAGGGGCCCACAGCCCGCCGCCAGCAGCAGACACAGCAGCACGCAAAGCTTCCTCATGCCTACAGCCTATGCGGCGCAAGACAAAAAGAAAACAGACGGCGGGCCGCCTGTTTTTATCCGTCGTCAGTCAGTTGTTCCCCTACTTGCTGGGGACCTTGTCCTTGACCTTGAGCAGGTCGGAGCGGATGAATCCTTTGTGTTTGCCGTCGGACACATAATACCAGGTTTTGCCGTCCTTGCCCTTGGTCTTATAATAGACGGTGAGCTCCGTGCCGTCGGAGAGCTCCGTCAGGCACCTGGAGTCCGTGTCGGCGGCCTGGCGCAGGGCGGCCTTGGACCGGGTGTTCACCGTTCCGTTGTAGGACTTGCCGTCCTCCGCGGCGGCGGCCGGATCCGTGGCCTTGGGGGCCTTGCCCTGGTGGATCATGTCCTGGCGGATATAGCCATATTTGCCGTCGCACTTCAGGAACCACCAGCCGTCCTGAAGCTCATACAGGGTCACCGCCGTGTATTCCGGAATGTCGGACTTGACCTTTTTATACTTGGTGTCCGGGCCGGAGCGCATGTTCACGCCCTCCTTGGACACATAGCCGTTTTTCGCGTTCTTCTTTTGGGCGGAGGTGGGGCTGGTATAGATGATGGTGGTGGGCGCCGGGGTGGCCGTGGCGGGCGCCGCAGTCTCGGGGTCGTCCCCCGTCTCCCCATAGGGCTCGCCCTCCGGCTCTGTGCCCGTGCCCGCGCTCTGCGCCTCGGCAAACCGATAGCTGCCCTGCTGTTCAAAGAGAGGCGAGGCCACGATGCCGGACAGGGGCGTGCCCACCATGCGGAAGCTCACCTCCCCAGGGGCATCCACGCCCCGGGCCGCCAGCTCACCGGCGGGGACCGTCAAGGTGACATACCGCCGCATCCGGGGCGCCACCACGGCGTCCTCCTCGGTGGAGAGAGAGCTGCCGTTGACGGAGATGTCCTTCCAGGCAAAGCTCAAAAAGCGGTCCGCCCGGTTTTCCAGATAGCAGCTGACCTGCACATCCCCGCTCCCATCCACCTCGGCGCCCAGGATGATCACCGCGGCATAGCTGTTGTCCAGGAAGGTGGCCTCCTTCGTGGTCCGCTGCCGCACGGGATAGGACACGGTCTTGGCGGTCAGGCCCGTGGGATAGAAGCTGAAGGCCCCGTCCACCAGGTCGCCCTGGCCCGTGGGCACGCTGTCGTCATAGATGAGGGGATAGAGGATCAGCTCGTCCACGGAGGAGACGCCGGCGCTGCGCAGGGCCTCGGCCTCCACCCGAATCTGTCCGCTGCCGGACTGACCGGCGGCCACGGGGGCGGCGAAAGTCACATCCTGCATATAGCCGTTCACGGCGATATAGTCCAGCGTCACCAAAAACGCCCGGTTGGTGGCCTTGTTTGTGTAGTTCAGCTCCAGCAGCAGCCCCTGCTGGGGGTCAAAGTTGACCGAGGAGAGGATGAAAGAGAACAGATTGCTCTCGGAAATGGTCTCCTGGCCCACCCGGCAGAACCGATCCCCCAGGGGCGTCAGGGGGGCAGGGGTCTCCTGGGGCGCGGCGTTCACCGCCGGGGTGCCCTCCGGAAGCTTCAGCACGGAGGGATCGTTCCTCCCGCAGCCCGCAAGCAGGGCGAGCAGCAGCAAAGCCGCCACCCCCAGCAACCAGGCCCGTGTTTTCTTTCCTTTCATTGCATGACCTCCCGAGCGCGAGGCTCCCTTGCCGTCCGTTTTTCCAAAATATCTACAAATATTGTATAGCACATCTTTCCGCCGATGTCAAATCAGCGACAAGTTTTTCCTTTTTTCGCCGCCGTTTTTCCCCTTTTTCGCCACAAAGCCAAAGAGGCTTCCGCCGCTCTCCTCTCCGCCAGGCAAAAAGCAAAACGAATACGTCTTTCCGGCAGGCGGTATACTATGGACAGAAGAGTATGGAAAGGGCTCGTTTTTTGTGGAAAGGATAGCGCGTCTGGCTGCATGGATCCTTTTGGCAGCCTATCTTTTTTTCATATATTGTTTATGCAAGGCCTCCTCCGAAGCGGAACGCCGCCTGTTCGGAGACGACTATTTCTATCCCGAGGACCAGGACCGGGCGATAGCAAACTGGCACAAAAAGCAGACGCTCCGCCATAAAGAGGGAAGGAACCGCCCCTGAGCCTTTGGCGGGATCAAAAAGCTATCTCCTGCGTCGCCGCCTGCCCTGTCGAAACAACCCGCCTCCCCACGGCGCTCCTCCCATATCGATCGGGGCATGGGTCCGTTGTCCCCTTGGGTATTGCAAACCGGGGATTCATCTGGTAAGATAGGGCAACTCAAAAAAAGGAAACGATCACATGAACCTGATCCCAAGAGATGAATACCAAGCCGCCCTCAAGGAGGGCCAGCGTGAATATAAAGAGCTGACGGCAGCGGGCAGGAATCCCTACCCGGCGGTGCTGGACGAGCTGCTGCCCGACCTGGGCGCCTTGACCGTTCAGGAGCTGCCCTGCCAGGAGATCCCCATGGACAGGATCGTGGGCACCCGGACCGCGGGCCGCGTGTCCGCCCTGACGGCCGGCTTTCTGCCCCTGCTCAGCGAGGAGAGCGAGTTCGCCCAAAAATGGATGGCGCTGTGCCAGGCCCACCTGTCCGACACGGGCATCCGGGACGCCATCGCCTGCTATGAATACATGGGCGCCTTCTATGTGCAGGAGGGGAACAAGCGGGTCAGCGTCATGAAGCACTTCGGCAACAGCCGCATCCTGAGCGACATCCGCCGCGTTCTGCCTCCCAGGAGCGACGATCCCCGCATCCGGGCCTACTATGAGCTTGTGGACTTTCACCGGTGCGCCGGCACCTATGAGATCCAGTTTCAAAAGCCGGGAGAATATGCAAAGCTCCTCTCCGCCCTGGGGAAAAAGCCGGGGGAGGTTTGGACCGAGGAGGAGCGCCGCCGGTTCGCCTCCCGCTATCACTATTTTCGGGAGGCCTTCCTGGCCCTGGGCGGGCAAAAGAAGGACCTGCGGCCCGAGGACGCCCTGCTGCTGTGGCTGAGGGTCTATCCCTATGAACAGCTGGGAACCCAGACCGGCAAGGAGCTGAAGGAATCGCTGTCCAGCGTTTGGCAGGATGTGCAGGTGACGGCGGAGCCGGAGCCCATCAGCCTGATGACCGCGCCGGAAGCGGAGGGGCAGCAAAGCCTTTTGGGCAAGCTCATCTCCCCCGCCCCCAAGCGGCTGACCGTGGGGATGATCTATCAGCAGGACGAGCAGATCAGCACCTGGACAAAGGGCCACGCCCAGGGCGCCGCCCACCTGGCCCAGGCCCTGGGGGAGCAGGTGAAGGTCCAGGAATATTTCCATGCCGACACCCCTGACGACGCCCAGGCCCTTCTCGACCAGGCCGTGGCGGAGGGGGCGGACCTCGTTTTCACCACCACGCCCCTGCTCCTGGAGCCCACGCTGAAGGCTGCCGTGAAATGGCCCAAGGTCCGGTTCCTCAACTGCTCCGCGGGCACCAGCCTTTCCAGCGTCCGCAGCTATTATTGCCGCATCTACGAGGGCAAGTTCATCTCGGGCCTCATCGCCGGCGCCATGGCGAAAAACGACCTCATCGGCTATGTGGCCTCCTATCCCATATTGGGGGTGCCCGCCTCCGTCAACGCCTTCAGCCTGGGGGCCCGGATGACCAACCCCCGGGCCAGGATCCTGCTGGAGTGGAGCTGCCTGGAGGGGAACGCGGCCCAAAAGCTCATCGACCGGGGAGCCCGGGTCATCTCCAACCGGGATGTGCCCGTGCCCAACGCCCACTATATGGGTCTGGGGGAATACGGCACCTTCCTCATCGATGCGGCGGGCCGCCTTTCGCCGCTGGCCTCCCCCTGCTGGATGTGGGGCAAGCTCTATGAAAACCTGGTCCGCACGGTCCTCTCCGGCAGCTATGACCAAAAGAAGGCCCCCGAGGCCATCAACTACTGGTGGGGCATGGACAGCGGGGTCATCGACATGCAGATGACGGACCTGATCCCCGAGGGCATCCGGGCCCTGGCCGCCTCGCTGATGGACCAGATCAAGGCGGGCACCCTGCTCCCCTTCCGGCGGGAGCTGGTGGCTCAGGACGGGACCGTGAAAAACGACGGCAGCCGGGACCTCAGCTCCCTGGAGCTGCTGACCATGGACTATCTTTCCGATGCCGTGGAGGGCCGCATCCCCGCCTATGAGGAGCTGTTGCCCATGTCCCGGGCCCTGGTGCGGGAGCTGGGGCTCCATCGGGAAGATCTGCCGGCGGAGGATTGACCCCATGCGCATCCTGGCCGTTTCCGACGAGGAGTGCCCCGCCCTCTGGGACCACTATCAGCCCGGGCGGCTGCAGGGCTATGATCTGATCCTCTCCTGCGGGGATCTGAAGGCGGACTATCTTTCCTTCCTGGTGACCATGGGACGAGCGCCCCTCCTCTATGTTCACGGGAACCACGACGGGAGCTATGCGGCCCGTCCCCCGGAGGGCTGCGACTGCATCGACGGCCATCTGGTGGTGTATCGGGGGCTGCGGATCCTGGGCCTGGGGGGCTGCCTGCGCTACCGGCCGGAGGCGCCCTTCCAGTATTCGGAGCGGGAGATGCAAAGAAGGATCCGTCGGCTCCGGCTGGCGCTGCTGAAAAGCGGCGGTGTGGACCTGGTGGTGACCCATGCCCCGCCCCGGGGGCTGGGGGACGGGGAGGATCTGCCCCACCGGGGCTTTCAGGCCCTGCGGGAGCTGCTGGATCGATACCAGCCCGCCTATCTCGTTCACGGCCACGTGCACCTGAGGGGCTGGCCCCTGCCGGAGCGGACGATCCCCTATGGCGAAACCAGGATCATCAACGCCGGGGACCGGTTCACCCTGGAGGTGCCGGATCGGGCCTATGACCCGGCGCGTATGTATGAGGTGAAATGGATCACCCGCCATAAGGAATCATAGCAACGAAAAAGCTTAAGGGTACTTGAAGACAAAATCCCCTTAAGCTTCTCTTTTTTGGGCGCTTTTTTCTCTTCACCGAAGAGAAAAAAGCGCATTATACTGTCTTCGTTCCCTTATCCCGCCGCAGCAGATCGTACAGCACGGGCACGATGAACACGGTCATCAGCGTGGCATAGGTGAGGCCGCCGATGCAGACGATGGCCACGGGCTGGATGATCTCCGCCCCGGTGCCCATGCCGATGCCCAGGGGCAGCAACCCCAATATGGTCGTCAGCGCGGTCATGAGCACAGGCCGAATGCGCATGGTGGCGGCCTTGACGATGGCCTCCCGCTTGGGCAGGCCCTCCTCCCGGAGGCGATTGGCGCAGTCCACCAAAACGATGCCGTTGTTCACCACGATGCCCACCAGCATGATCATGCCCACCATGGCCACGATGCTCATGTGGAACCCGGAGATCAGCAGCCCCAAAAAGCCGCCGGCAAAGGACAGGGGCACCGTCAAAATCACGATGAAGGGCGACAGCAGCGACTGGAACTGGGCCACCATGATGAGATAGATGATGAGGATGCCCAGCAGCATCATGAAGAACAGATCCTTCATGGCGTCCATGATGGTCTCGTTCTCGCCGGCATACTCCACCTGGCAGCCCGCGGGCAGCTCCACCGCCTGCAGGGCCCGGCGGGCCTCGGTGGAGACCAGGGTCACGTTGTATCCGTCGGCCACGGTGGCGGTAACGGAGATATACCGGCGCTGCTCCAGCCGGTGGATGGAGGCCAGCGTCTCCGTCTCGGTGACGGTGACCAGCTCCGTCAGGGGCACCTCCTCGGTGGTCCCGTCCCGCAGGGTGGCGGTGACGGACATCCCCTCCAACCTCGCCCGATCCGTGGCCCCGTCCTCGGAATGGATGGTGGCGGAGAGGGCCGTTGTGCTGGTGGAGACCTCCGTGGCGGTGACGCTGCTGGTCAGCTCCTGAACGATGGCCATGTACACCTGGGCGGTGGTCAGGTTGTGCTCGATGGCCTTCTCCTTGTCCACGGTGATGTGCAGGGCCGGCGTGGTGTCCTCGGAGCCGCCGCTGATGTCCTTCAGCCCCTCCACCTGCCCGAGCTTCTCGGCCACCATGGCGGCCGCCTGGCGCAGATCGTCCAGGTCGTTGGAATAGATGTTCATGGTGAAGCCGCCGCTTTGGAGCATGGAGCCCATGCTCATGGTGGACATGCCGGCCACCTCGAAATCGGCATACCGTTTGAAGGGCTCCAGGGCCGCCTTGATGTCCCGGGTGGCTTCGATGCTGCTGCGGCCGCTGTCTTCGTCCACCAGGGCATAGATGGTGATCTGGTTGTTGCCGCCGGCGGAGGTGAGGCCGATGACATCGGTGATGCCGCCGCCGATCATGCCGCCCACATCGGTGAGGTCCGGCACCTGCTCCATGGCGCAGAGCATCTCGTCCGCCAGGAAGCAGCTGTCGGCGAAGGTGAATTCCTCGGGCACGTTCACCGTGACGCTGATCTGGGTGCCGCCGCTCTCGGGAAAGTATTCAAACCCCTGCCGCAGGGAATACCAGGCGGAGGTGCCCAGCAGCGCCAGCGCCAGCAGCAGCGCCAGCCCCCGATGCCCGATGGCGAACCGGACCATCTTCTCAAAGCCGCTCAGAAGCTTCCGGGCCGCATTGCTCATGGGCTTCACCTGCCGCCGCAGCAGCCCCTGGGCCATGGCCGGGATCACGGTGAGGGCCACGATCAAGCTGGCCATGAGGGAATAGGTGATGGTCAGGATCATGTCCATGAACACCTGGCGGGTGAGCCCATGGACGAACAGGATGGGCAAAAAGACGCAGATGGTGGTCAGCGTGGAGGCGGTGATGGCCCCCATGACCTCCCGGGCCCCCTGGATGGCGGCCTCCCGGGCGTCCGTCCCCTCGGCCCGCAAACGATAGATGTTCTCGATGACCACGATGGAGTTGTCCACCAGCATGCCGATGCCAATGGCCAGGCCCGCCATGGAGATCACGTTCATGGTCACCCCGGAGAAATACATGAGCACCAGGGCGAAGAGGACCGACACGGGGATGGAGATGCCCACGGCCAGGGTGGGCCGGATGTCCCGCAGGAACAAAAACAGGATCAGGATGGCCAGCGCCCCGCCCAGCAGCAGGCTTTGGACCACGGCGGACATGGCCATGTGGATATAGTCCCCCTGGTCCATGAGAGACACGAACTTCAACCCGGGATACCGCTCCTCCAGCTCCCGGAACCGGGCGTCGATGGTGTCGGCCACGGTGGCGGTGGCATAGGCGGATTGGCGGGTGAAGGTGAGCAAAACGCCGTTCTCCCCGTTGATGCGGGCATAGGTGGTTTCGCTGTTGTCCACGATCCGCACATCGGCCACATCCCCCAGCCGGATCACATCCAGGCCGTCCAGGCCCAAAGACAGGATGGCCACGTTCTCCAGGGCCTCCACACCCTTCACCCTGTCGCCCACGTTCACGATCCAGCTGGTGTCCCCGTCGGCCACATAGCCCGCGGGCATCTCAAAATTCTGCGCCTGAACCAGCTGGGCCACCAGCTCCTTGGTGAGGATGCCGTGCAGATCCGCCGCTTCCTTGGCAGCGGAGAGCTGCTCCTTGGCCTGCTGCAGGGCGTTTTCCAGCTCCTGCTGGCCGCTGTCCAGCTCCGCCGCGCCGGCCTCGATCTGCTCCCGGCCGGCGTCGATCTGCTTTTGGGCGCCGTAGATCTCTCCGTTGACGGCGTCCCGCTGCTTTTCAAGCTCCCCATAGCCTCCCTCCACCTGGGCAAGGCCCGCCTTGGCCGCCGCCAGATTCTCGTCCAGCATGGCCAGCGTGTCGTCCAGATGGCTGAGCTGATCGATGACGCCGAGCAGCTCCCCCCGGGAGAGGCCGTTTTGCGCCAGCTGATCGTCGATGGCGGCGAGCCCCTGCTCCACGCCGGCCAGCTCCGCCTGGGGCAGGGCCAGGGCCGCCGCCTTCTCCTCCTCGGTCAGGTCCGGGCTGCTGTTGATCTCGGCGATGGAGGCCTCCAAAACGGTCTTGCTCCGCTCCAGCAGCTCGATGGACTGCTGCAGGGCCTGTAGCATCCGCAGGCGGGATTTGGCGTCCCCCATCTGCTCCACCAAAAGGGCGCGCTGCTCCTCCATCATGGCGATGGCCTGCGTCAGCTCCTCCTTGGTTTTGTCCAGCTCCTCCTCGCCCTGCTTGAAGCCCTGATAGGCCTGATAGCTGCCGTATTTGAGGGCCTCCTCCCCCTTCTCCAGCTCCGCCCGGGCGTTCTCCAGCTCCTCCCGGCCCTCGTCGATCTTCTGCTGGCCCTCGTCGATCTTGTCGAAGGCCTCCTGGGCCGCGTCGTCGATGGAGCCATAGAGGGTGCGGTTCAGGGCGTCGATCTTCTCCCGGTTGAGCTCGATCTCAATCCGCTCCATGACCAGGCCCGTGGCGTTCACGGAGGCCACGCCGTTGGTGCCCTCCAGGGCCGGGACCAGGGTGTCGTTCACGAAGCCCGAAAGCTGGATGGGATCCATGTCCTTATAGTGGACCGCCGCCACCACCGTGGGGATCAGGTCCGTGGACAGCTCCATCAGGGTGGGGGTGCCCACGGCCTCGGGCCAATCCCCCTTGAGCTGGGTCACGGACTGCTGGATGTCCAGCATGGCCCGGTCCACGTTCACGGAATCCTCAAAGGTGAGATAGACGATGGACACGTTTTCCGAGGAAACGGAGGCCACCTCCTTGAGGTCGTCCAAAGCCGCCAGGGATTGCTCCAGGGGCTTGGTGACGGTGGTCTCCACCTCCTCCGGGGCGGCGCCCACATAGGTGGTGATCAAAACGATATAGGGAAAGCTCATCTCCGGCAACAGGTCCGGGGTCATGCGGGTCACGGAGACGGCGCCCAGGACCAGCACCAGGATGACGGCCACCAGAACGGTGAAGGGCTTTTTTACGCTGTATTTGGAGATCATGCCTCGCTCCGAAATATATGATATGGTATTGTAGCAGAAACGGCGAAGGATATTGTGACAGCGATGTGAAATTATAGCTGTATTCATGGATCCTTTCCCCGGCCCAAAAAGGAAAAGCGGGAGGTCAGTGCCTCCCGCCCGGATTGGGTCGCGTATTAGTCCCTGTATACCTTCATGGAGTGGAACTGCTTCGTGAAGGGGAAGAACAGGGGGACCGTGTCGGAATACTTCTGGTACTCGGGGTCCAGGCCATAGGTCTTCTCATGGCGCAGCTCCAGGCGGCTGGCGGAGTTATACATGACAAAGGTGATGAGGCACAGGGCGATGAGGACCATGATCCACTGCTTGCCCTGCACGGCGCCGATGCCGGACACGGTGACGCCCACCCAGAAGAGGACCTCGCAGAAGTAGTTGGGGCAGCGGACGATCCTATAGAGGCCCGTGTCGCAGAACCGCTTGGGGTTGACCTTCTTGGCGGCGGACTTCTGCCTGTCGGCGGTGGCCTCCCCCAGGATGGCCAGGGCCATGACGATCACGCCCACCCAGGCCCACAGGTTGTCCTTTTTGGCCTGGTTGATGATCCGATAGGTCACGGCGGAGGTCTGGGCGGTGTACATCCACATGGAGTAGGCCCACATGAAGAGGGACAAGGGAATGGGCATGGCCTTGGTGGAGCCGGTCTTCTCCAGGGTCTTCTTATAGGCGGCGTTGGTCAGCTCCCGCTTCAGGATATAGCCCCCCAGCCGATAGCCATAGACGATGAACAGGGTGCACATGATGGCCGTGGCCACGGTGAGATAACCCTTGATGAGGCCCAGGATCAAAAGATAGGCGCCGATGCACATGACCGCAAAGCCATAGCCCACGCTCATGAACCAGACGAACTCCTTGAAACCCATGCAGCAGCCGATGGCCGCCACGATGACCACGCCCCACATGAACAGGGGCCAGACCTGGCCGATATATTCAGGCAGCAGTGTGAACATCATGCTTTCCTCCCAAAGTATTCTTTGAGATACTGGGCGAAGGAGCCTTCGCCGGTCACATCCTTGCCCACCAGGTCGTGGGAAAGGGTCCATTTGGAGAAGAGGATGATGTCATGCTTGCCGGCCTTCTTGATGGCGGGCATGTTGGCCAGCAGGCCGAACATCCAGATGGGGCTGTCCTTGATGACGCAGGGCTTGCCGGCGGCCCTAAAGCACATCTTGGCCATCTCCTCATAGGTATAGGTCTCCTTGCCGCCCACCTCATAGAGCCGGTTGGTGTCCAGCATGTGGTCGAAGATGAACTTGGCGAAGTCGGGGCAGTCCACCACGTTGGCCTTCACGTTGTGATAGCCCTTCAAAAGCTGCATCTCCCCCTTGTCCACATAGGGCTTGAACACCTTGGCGATGTCATAGAAATAGCCTGTGGGCCGGTAGATCACATAGTCCATGGTGCCCTTTTTGATCTCGTTCTCCATCATGAACTTGGCGTGGAGCATGGGCACCTTCTCCGCACCGGGCTCGTTGCAAGCGATGACGGAGATATAGTTGAACTTCTTCACGCCGGCGGCCTTGGCCTCGTTGTAAAGGTTCAGATTCCCCTGATAGTCGATGTCATAGGCCGTGAACTTGGTGGACGCGCCGGTGAGGCCCATGGTGGTGATGACCACCTCGGCCCCGTCGCAAAGGCCCTTGAGGGTCTGGGGGTTGGTGGCGTCGATGGACCGGAAGGTGTATTTTCCCTCCAGGCCGTTGTTCTCCCGCTCCTTCAGGTCGGCGGCCACCACCTCGCAGTCGTTGGCCGTCAACACCTTCAAAATCTCGAAGCCCAGGTTGCCGAAGGCTCCCGCCAAAACGATCTTCATATGCTTTCCTCCTTTTTCTTTCACCTTTTATTCCGCCGTGACGATCTGCCGCACATCGAAGCCCTGCTTGACGAAGTCGGTGTCGTACATCTCAAATCTGCCGGGGACCACCCGGACCACGGCCACCTCCACCGCCGCCGCCTTCAGCACATCATAGGGGATGCCCTTGAAGGCCAGGAGCTTTTTGAATTCGTCGGAGGTGTTGGCATAGAACTCCGCCCGGCCCATGACCTGGAGCCCGTGGGAGTCCTTGGGGTTGCCATAGTACTCGAAGATGGCCAGGCTCACGTTCCGGTTCTTCTCCAGGCCGATGAACTTGCTGCCGCCCTCGGAAACGAACCAGAAGCACCCGTCCATATAGGTATACTCGATGGGCGTGCAGCGGACATAGTCGCCATAGCCCGTGGCGAAGCCGCAGGTGTTGTGGGCTTTGATGAAGCCCTCGATGTGGGCCCAGGCGGCGTCACGGTCCATGTGCTTGGCATTTTTCTGCTGCTCGATCCAGAAGCTTTGGAAGTGCTTGAAATCCGGTGTGAATTCGCTCATGCCCTTACTTTCCTTTCTCTTTGGACCGCTTGTCGTTGATGATGTCCATTTCCTTCACATCGATGAGCTTGACGCCGTTGTCCTCGGCCCACTTGACGCAGCCCTTGAGGACCGTGGGCAGGAACACCCGGGGCACCTTCACCAGCTTCTCCAATGCGGCGTCGGTGAACTTCACCTCGGTCTGGAGCCGGTCCGCGGCATAGCGGACGCTGGCCACGGTGGTCTGGCGCTGGGGCAGCAGCTCCGGCAGAAGCCGGCGGTGCTTGTGGTACCAAAAGTTTTTGGAATCCCGGTAGCCGTAGTCCACAGGCAGATGGGGGAAGTCTCCGGATTTGACGCCGTTGACGATGGCGTTGCGATACTGCTCCTTCATGAGGATCTTGTCGATCTTCAGCACGAAGTGGGCCCCATAGGGGGTGGTGATACCGTTGAAGTCGTGATATTGGGGGAGTTCATAGTGATCCGCGCCCTCGGGCAGGGGGCCGTCGTCCTGGGCGTTGTCCAGGGTGTCCACCCAGGTGCACTCCACGGCCTGGACCGCCTCGGTGATGACCTGAGGATAGGTGCCCTTCGGGTCCTCCGCCTTGCGCAGACCGTCCTCCAGATGGAAGCGGAAGTCCTTCATCTTCTCCGCCGGCGTGTCTCCGGGCCAGCCCAGGCGCACCATCTCCTTGAAGGTCTTGCGGTCGTCGGGCAGGAAGTTGATGACGCACTTCTTGTGCTTGAGCAGGTTCTGGGCCGTGTTGGAGGAGTTGCGACACTCCAGCATAAAGGCATAGTAGGGCTTGCCCGCCACATAGAAGGGGGCCAAAAGGGAATAGGGCCCGCAGGTGGTCTTCCCCTCGTCGGTGAGGGTGCTCACCAGCACCGCCGGCATGGGATAGAACAGGGATGTCTGATAGAAGTTATCAACGATACGCAGCTCCTGGAATGTGGACATTCGCTTGGTTTCCTCCTTGTTTGCTGTTTATAGGTCCCGGGGCGTCAGGTCCCCGGGGATGCACGAAAGAAGGTCCGCCGGCCCCACCTCCGGGTGCTGGCTGGCGGCGATGATGAGCTCCGAGAGCAGCGTTCGCTGCCCCGAGCCGGGACACAGGCCGAAACGGCCGAAGAGGGCGGAAAGCTGCCCCTCGATCTGAGAGAGCAGCAGCTTGTGCCGGGCCCGAAAGAGGGTGCCGAAGCCTTCCCCCGTGGGGAAAGCGGCCCACACGGCCTCATAGGCGGCGCTGAAGGAGCGGATGGCCTCATAGAGGCAGAGGATGCCCGCCTGAGGGCTGGGAACGGTTTGGATCTCCGCCTGGGCCTGCTGCAGCTGGGCTTGCCAGTCCTGGGCCATGACCGCGCCCATGAGGCTCTCCTTGTCCCGATAATAGTTGTAGATGGTGCCCACGGCGATGCCGCAGTCCTCGGCGATGCCCCGGGCAGAAAAAGAGGACAGGTCGCCCCCCAGCAGCCGCTTGCGGGCCGAGCGAAGGATCCTGTTCTCCACATCTTCGATTATTTTTGGCATACCGCACCTCTTTTATGAACAGATTCATAATAAGTCCGACGGCGGGGTTTGTCAAGATGTTTCGGGCTTTCTTGACAAAGGTCGCCGGAGGGTGGTATGCTCTTGTTCACTTTGAGGGAAGGAGTTTTTCCCATGGTCTCGCTGCTGCTCGCCGTCATCTATCTTGCCTTCATCAGCCTGGGACTGCCCGACTCCCTGCTGGGGGCGGGCTGGCCCGCCATGCACGGCTTCTTTGGGGTGCCCCTGGCCTATGGCGGCCTGGTGTCCATGGTCATCTCGGTGGGCACGGTGACCTCCAGCCTTCTCAGCGAGCGGCTGACAAAGCGGTTCGGCACCCGGCATGTGACCCTCCTTTCCGTGGTGCTGACGGCGGTGGCCCTGTTCGGCTTCTCCCTCGCCCCCCGGTTCTGGGTGCTGTGCCTGTGGGCGATCCCCTACGGTCTGGGCGCCGGATCCATCGACGCGGCGCTGAACAACTATGTGGCCCTCCACTACACCTCCCGGCACATGAGCTGGCTCCATTGCTTCTGGGGCGTGGGCGCCATCGTCAGCCCCTATATCATGAGCCTGGCCCTGACCCGGGCCACCTGGCAGACGGGCTATCGGACCGTGGGAATCATCCAGCTGGCCATCGCCCTGGTGCTGCTGCTGACGCTGCCCCTGTGGCGGGTCCACGCCGCCCCCGCGGACCAGGTCGACGGAAAGGTCCTGGGGCTGCGGGGGGCGCTCCGGATCCGGGGCGTGAAATCTCTGCTGGTGGGCTTCTGCTGCTATTGCGCCTTGGAGAGCACCTGCATGCTCTGGACCGCTTCCTATCTCATCGCCACCCGGGGCGTGGTCGAGGAGCGGGCGGCGGCCTTCGCCTCTCTGTTCTTCATCGGGATCACCGCGGGCCGATTTTTGGCCGGGTTCGTCTCCAATTGGCTGGGGGATCGGGCCATGATCCGGCTGGGGACCGCCGTCATCGGCCTGGGCGTGGCGCTGCTGCTGATCCCCGGCCTGCCCGAAGCCTGGGCCCTGGGGGGCTGCATCGTCATCGGCCTGGGCTGCGCCCCCATCTATCCCAGCATCATCCACGCCACCCCGGCCAACTTCGGCCCGGAGAACTCCCAGGCCATCGTGGGCGTGCAGATGGCCAGCGCCTATATCGGCTCCACCTTTGCCCCGCCCCTGTTCGGCTTTCTCTCCGCGCGGCTGGGCCTAGGGCTCATGCCGGCGTATGTGGGCTGCTTTTGCGCCATCATGATCTGTATGGTGGAAAGAGCGTTTAACGTTTCAAAGGAAAGAACGGAAGCCTGATCCTTTTTCTTGAAAGAAAAAGGACCAAAAAGAACTTTAAGGAGGGGTATAGCTTCTCATGCGATAGGTCTACCCCTTCTTAAGCTTCTCTTTTTTGCGCCGCTTTTATTCTCTTCACCGAAGAGAAAAAAGCGGCAAAAGAAATCCTATTTATAGCTGTGCACCCCGGGCAGCAGGGTGTTCACGCCGATATACGTGAAGATCACGCAGACGAACCCCGCCACGGCAAAGACCGCTCAAAGGAAAGAACGGGAGCCTGATCCTTTTTCTTGAAAGAAAAAGGACCAAAAAGAACTTTAAGGAGGGGTATAGCTTCTCATGCGATAGGTCTACCCCTTCTTAAGCTTCTCTTTTTTACGCCGCTTTTATTCTCTTCACCGAAGAGAAAAAAGCGGCAAAACATTTACTTATAGCTGTGCACCCCGGGCAGCAGGGTGTTCACGCCGATATACGTGAAGATCACGCAGACGAACCCCGCCACGGCAAAGACCGCGGCGGACTTGCCCTGCCAGCCCCGGCGGATGCGCAGATGCAGATACACCGCATACACCAGCCAGGTCACCAGCGACCAGGTCTCCTTCGGGTCCCAGGACCAATAGCTGCCCCAGGCCCGCTCGGCCCAGATGGCCCCGGTGACGATGGTCAGCGTGAGAAAGAGAAGGCCCAAGGACACGCTCCGATAGCTCAGCATGTCCAGCTTCTCCCGGGAGGGGATGTGCTGGTCCAGGAAGCCGCTTGCCTTCATCTTTTCCCGCAGCAGAAAGATGATCCCCAGCACGAAGGACACGCCGAAGGCCCCATAGGCGATGATGGCCGTGGACACATGGAACCCCAGCCAGTTGGACTGCAGGGCGGGCATAAGCTCGTGGATCTCCTTGCTCTGCATGGCCGCATACCCGATGATGAGGAAGGTCACCGGCGCGGCGAAGGCCCCCAACAGCGTGAACTTGAACCGCAGGATGAAGAGTAGGCTCACCAGGCACAGCCCCCAGCTAAAGGCGGAGGCGAACTCATACTGGTTCGTCAGCGGCAGCCGCCCGGCGGCGATGCCCCGCAGCACGATGGCCACGGTGTGCAAAAGAAGCCCCAGGACCTGGACGAGCAGGGCAACCTTGCCCACGGCCTCCTTCTTCACGGCCACAAACAGGAAATAGAGAAGCATGGCCCCGAAATACAGGCCCAGCACCCCATAGAACAGAACATTTTCCAGCGGCATACTCATGATCGCTCTCCTTTCACGGCCCCGTCGAAGGCCTCCCGGAACAGGGCGCCCCCCTTCCGGCTCTGTCCAAACACCGTCCAGCGCCCGTCCGCCTGCTCCACGGCCCAGGCGCGGGCGGGCAGCAGATAGAAGGCCAGCAACAGCCCCAGCATGGTGACCAGCCCTCCGAGCAGGGCCAATCCCTGAAACCGGTCCGCCTTCACCTGCAGGAGGGTGTAGCTTTGGGGCTCCGAAAAGGCGATGGTATAGTCGTTGACCCGGATGGGTCCCTCCGCCTCCTGCCAATAGTTCATGCCCACCATCCGATCCTGAAAGGTGACGGAATAGAGATAGGCCGGGTTGTTCATCCGTCCGGACAGCGTCATGGGGCCCCTGCCGGGGTGCAGATAGAAATCGGGATAGAAGGCGTTCAGATACACCCGGAGCCCCGGGGCATCGGCGATCTCGATGCCCTCCCCCGCGCAGACGACCTGGGTCTGTAGCGGCGTGCCCCCCTCCTCCACGGTGATCCGGGCTGCATAGCCCGTGGAGTTCTGGTAGACCTTGAAGCCGAAGAGCTTCGCCGGATGGTTCACGGACACGGTGGCCCCCCGGCCGCTTTCGGCGGCCCCCTGGGGGAACAGGGTCACCCGGGCCACATATTGGGCCACGGTGTCATCCTCCCGCAGCTGAACCTGAAAATCGTCGATAGAAAGGGCATAGCCCGTGTCCCCGATGGGCTTGGTGTCCCCGCTCACGCCATAAACCGTCCACTCCCGGTGGGTGAGCTGCCCCAAGGCAAACCCCAGGATCAGCAACAAGATGCCCAAATGGCACACCCAGGGACCCCACAGCCCCGCCCGATTCTTGCCGGAGAACAAAACCCTTTTGCCCTCGATCTCGCAGGCGCAGGGCTGGGGCATCCTCAGCCGCCGGAACACCGGCAGCGGATCGGCGATCCCCTCTGCGGTGGCGTCCGCCGGGCCGGAGAGGGCCGCCGCCGGGTCAGCTTCCCGCCGGGTGCGCCGGATCAGGGGCTGCAACCGAACCAGATTGCACAGCAGCAGATTTCCGCAGAGGAAGGCGGTCAGCGTCAAAAACCACCAGCTGTGAAAGGCGTCGTCCAGCCCCAGCAGCAGGATCAGTCGGGCGGCGCCCCCGCCATAGGCCTGCTCATACCAGGCGGCGCTCTGCCCCTGGGTCACGAAGCTGGCCACCACGCAGGCGGCCGCCAGCACCACCAGCAGGCCGATGGCAAAGCCCATGGAGCCCAAAAACTTCCAAACCTTCTTCACGCCCGGTCCCCTTCCTCGTCAAAAATCCCTGTCCGACTCATGCCTCCCCGGAGAGCTGCCTCGTTCTTTCCGCCAAAATCAGGGCATCGATGAGCTCGTCCATGTCCCCGTCCATAAACTGCTCCAGCTTATAGAGGGTCAGGTTGATCCGATGGTCCGTGACCCGGTTCTGGGGGAAGTTATAGGTTCTGACCCGCTCGCTCCGGTCCCCGGAGCCCACCATGCTCTTTCGGGCGCTGGACACGGCGGCATCCTGCTTGGACTGATACAGGTCGTAGATGCGGGAGCGCAAAACCTGCATGGCCTTGTCCTTGTTCTTATACTGGCTCCGCTCGTCCTGACAGGCCACCACGATCCCCGTGGGGATGTGGGTGATGCGGATGGCGGAGGAGGTTTTGTTCACGTGCTGGCCCCCGGCGCCGCTGCTGCGATAGGTGTCGATCTGGATGTCGGAATCCTTGATCTCCACCTGCACCTCGTCCACCTGGGGCATGATAGCCACGGTGGCGGCGCTGGTGTGGATGCGGCCCTGGCTCTCCGTCTCCGGCACCCGCTGGACCCGATGGACCCCGCTTTCAAACTTGAGCCGGGAATAGGCCCCCCGGCCGGAGACGGTGAGGACCACCTCCTTCACGCCGCCCATCTCGGTTCGGTTGTCCTCCACGAACTCCACCGCATACCGGTGCCGCTCGGCGTACCGCTGATACATGCGGAGCAGATCCCCGCCGAAGAGGGACGCCTCCTCCCCGCCGGTACCGGCCCGGATCTCCAAAATCACATCCTTGTCGTCGTTGGGGTCCTTGGGCAGGAGCAGGAGCTTCAGCTCCTCGGTGAGCTGCTCCTCGGCGGCCTTGAGTTCCTCCAGCTCCGTTTGGGTCAGCTCCTTCATATCCGGGTCCAAATGCTCGCCGAGCATCTCCCGGCAGTCCGCCTGCTCGCGCAGGTTCTTCTCATATCGGTCGATGACCGCCACGATCTGGTCCAGCTGGACCCTCTCCCGGTTCATCTCCTTCCAGGCGGCCATGTCCGCCATGGCGTCCGGGGCGGACAGCAGCTGTCCCAATTCCTCGTAACGGGCCTTCAGTTTGTTCAGCTTCTCTCTCATGCTCTCTCCACACAGGCGACCCGATCCAGGCCGCAGATGTCCTTTATGATCCTTGCCCCGGGAAACAGGGCCCGGACCGCCTCCCCCTGGGTGCAGCCCATCTCCAGCAGCAGCAGCCCGCCGGGGCGCACATGCTCCCGCCATTCCCCGGCCAGCCGCCGATAGAAATCCAGGCCGTCCTCGCCCCCAAAAAGGGCCAAGGGGGGCTCGAAGGTGAGCTCCCGCTGGCAGCTTTCCATCTCCGCCGCTGTTAGATAGGGCGGGTTACAGGCGATCAGGTCATAGACCCCCGGCACATTTGCCAGCAGGTCGCTCTCATAAAACGCTCCGCCCACTCCGTTTTTTTCAGCGTTCCGCCGGGCCAGGGAAAGGGCCTGGGGGGAGATGTCCGCAAAGGTCACCTTCGCCCCGGCGAGCCGCCCAAGGCTCACACCAATGCAGCCGCTGCCGCAGCACAGGTCCAGCACGGCGGCCCCGGGCCGCCCCTTGAGCCAGCGGAGGGCCGTTTCGCACAGGGTCTCCGTGTCCTGCCGGGGGATCAGGGCCTCTGGCCCCACCAGGAAGGGCAGGCCCATGAACGCCCATTCCCCCAGGATATATTGAAGGGGCTCACCCCCCAACCGCCGCCGGATGGCCTCCCTGAGCCAGGCATCCTCCTTCGAGGCTTCCAGCAGGAACCTTGCCTCCAGGTCGGCCTCCGCCCCCGCCGCCGGGGAAAGGGCCGCGGCAAGCTCACGCCGGGTCATCCCGCTGCTCCGGGGCGGCTTCCCCGCTTTCCCCCTGGGGGGAGGGCGCCGCCGTGGGCTGCCTGTTCACCGTGGCCCGGATGTCGTGATCCGGCGGATCCATGGCCAGGTTGAAGGCCGCCAGGGCCACTTCCACCATGTCCGCCGTGGGTTCGGCGGTGGTGATGTGCTGCAGGGCAAGGCCCGGGGCCCGAACGGCCCTGGCCAGCCAGCCGTCGGAGGCGGCCGCGGCCCGCAGCACCTCGTAGGCCAGGCCCGCCACCACCGGGATGAACAGGAGCCTGGTCAGCAGCCGGGGCAAAAAGGCGCGAACCGGAATGCAGGCGAAGAAGAGGATGGACACCATCATGACCAAAAAGAGATAGTTGGTGCCGCAGCGGGCATGGAGCCGGGTATACTTCAGGATGTTCTCCGGGGTCATATCCCCCTCGGCCTCATAGCAGGCGATGGTCTTGTGCTCCGCCCCGTGATACATGAACACCCGGCGGATATCCTTGATCCGGGAGACGGCCAGCAGATACCCCAGGAAGATGAGGAGCCGGGCCACCCCTTCCAGCAGGCTCACCAAAAACCCGCTTTCGATCCTCAAAAAGCTGACCACCAGCGAGGGCAGCACCACAAACAAACCCACGGCCAAAGCCGCCGCCAGGACCACCGCCACGATCATGGCCATGTCCCCGGCGGACTTGCCCAGCTTTTGGGAGAGCCATTTTTCAAACTTGCCCGGCTCCCCCTCCGTCTCCTCCCCCAGCAGCTCGGCGCTGCGGGTGGTGATCTTCATGCCGCCGGTCAAAGCCTCCACAAAGGCATAGACCCCCCGGACCACGGGCCAGGTGGGGAAGGTCCCCTTCTTATACTTCTTTTTGTTCTGATAGTATTCGGTGACGATGGTGCCGTCGCTTTGGCGCACGGCCAGGGCGGTTCCGTTGAGCGGGTTCTTCATCATGACCCCCTCCATCACGGCCTGGCCGCCCACGGTGCATCTCTTCATAGGCGCTCCTTTCCCCCGGCCGGAGGCGCCGGCTGGGGCACGGTGATTTGGATATATAATACCATAGGCGGCGGCCCGATTCAAGCCCACGAAAGGCCCGCCGGCGGGGGATCCCCGGTTGACAGGGGCGGGGCCGCCGTGTAGACTGGATGGCATAGGGAGGTGAAAGCATGAAGGTCGCCATTTTGGCCCGCAACTTCTTCGGGCAGGACGACGGGCCCCTGCAGCTGCTGCAGCGGGCCGGCTTCGAGGTGACGGACCAAAGCGCCGGGGAGCTGGGCATCGGCGCCGGCGCGGAGGTGCTCCTGCCTCGGATCCAGGATGCTGACGCGGTCATCTCCGGGCTGGAGAGCTATTCCGCCGCTCTGCTGGAGGCCTGCCCAGCCCTGAAGCTGATCTCCCGCCGGGGCATCGGCTATGACACCGTGGATGTGGCTGCCTGCCGCCGGCTGGGCATCGGCCTGGTCCGCACCCTGGGCCAGGTGGAGGGGGCCGTGGCGGAGCATATCCTGGCCTGCATCCTCTTTTTTGCCCGGGATCTGCAGCGGGAAAACGCAGAAATGCACCGGGGCGTCTGGCACCGGCAGATGAGCATGGGCGCCAAGGGCAGGACGGTGGGCCTGGTGGGCTTCGGCGGCATCGGCAGGGAGGTGGCCCTGCGGGCAAAGGCCTTCGGCATGAACATCCTCTACTACTGCCGCCATCCCCGGCCGGAATGGGAGGAGGCCTTCGGCGTGCGCTATGTTCCGCTGCGCGAGCTGTATGCCGGCAGCGACTTTGTCTGCGCCTGCGTGCCCCTGACGGCGGAGACGGAGGGCATGTTCGGCGAGACCGCCTTCGCCCAAATGAAGCCGGGCAGCATCTTCATCAACGCGGCCCGCAGCCCCGTCATGGATCCCCTGGCCCTGAAGGCCGCGGTGGAGCGGGGCCATCTGGGCGGCGCGGCGGTGGATGTGTTCCCCCACGAGCCCTGCACCGATTCCCCCCTGATGGGGGTGAAAAACATCCTGCTGACGCCCCACTCCGCCCCCTTCACCCGAGAGAATTTCACCCGGATGAACCTGGCGGCGGCCAAAAACGTGGTCGACTACTTTGCCGGCGCCCCGGACCCCAAGTGCGTGATCTGCCCATAAGGAGCGTCCCCGCCCCTGTTCGCGCAACGAAAAAAGCCCAACGCCAGGATGGGCTTTCAGTCGTCCTCGCCCGCGGCCGGGCGGATGGCCTCGCTGCTCAGCAAGTCCCCATAGACGGTCTTCAGCCGGCTCGCCATGACATCGGGAGCGGAAAGATCCGTGTGATAGGCGCCGTAGATGCCCATGACCGGGCCCCCGCCGCAGCGCCCATAGGCGTCCTCAAAATTGGAGGTCATGAACATCTCCCGCACCGCATCCGCCACATCCGGCTGGGGTTGGGCGTCCCGAAACGCCGTGCCCTGCCACATGCATGTCTGGGCCAGCTGATAGCTTTCCGAATCCTTCAGGCCATGCTCCTCCAGATACCGTAGATACCGGGGGCCCGTGGTTTGAAACTGGTGGCCCACATCGGTCCCAAAGAAAACCGTTTCGGGACAGCTCTCCTTTATCTGCTGCAGAAAGGCATAGAAGCGCTCGTTTCCGGCCAGGGTCCCGCTGATTTCCTCAAACCAGATGTCCAGCAGCTCGTTGGAATCCTCCCCCATCCATATGTTGAGAAAGGCCGCGCTGTAGTAGGGCAGCTCCACAAACAGGTTGCGCCACCCCTCCCGATAATAGCCGCTCCACAGCTCAAACTCCGCATCGTAGTAGGCCTTCAGGCCGTGTTCCTCGCCGTACAGCCGGATCAGCGCGCCCTCGGGAGGCGCCTCTTTGGCCCGCGCCCCGCATCCCCCGGCGACCGTGGCGAAGCAAAGGACCGCCAGAACTGCGACAAGGAGTATGGCTCTCGTTCTGTTCCTCATGGGCCCCTCCCCCGTTTCAACGGAATGATCAAAGAAAGGGCGGTGTCGCCCTTTCCGTTCGTTCATTGGTGCAGATGGAGATCCCGTCAGGACAGCCGGATGAAGAAGATGGTCTGGTCGCCCCGACTGCCCACCACCATCATGTTGCCGAAGATAGCGGGCGAGGCCTCAAAGTTGCTGCCGTTTTTGGTGGGGCTGATCTTGTCCAGCTGCTTGCCCGTGCGGCCATCGAGGAGGAAGATGTCGCCGCCGCTGTCCGCCTGGATGAGGTAACCGTCCCCCTTGCTGTTGTAGAAGATGGCGGGGGACGACCAGGCATAGTGCTCCATGGGCATGGACCAGGCCGGCTCCATGGTGTCCTTATAGAGGGCCACCAGCACACCCTTGTCCTTGCCGTTGTAGCGGGCAAAGGGCACGAACACCAGATCGCTCAAATTGTTCTGCCCCACCGCCGCCGTGGCCTGGATGCCGCCGGACACGCCGGAAACCGTCTCCACCGTCAGCTGATATTTGCCCACGATCTCGCCGGTCATGGCGTTGATCTTGAAGAAGGGGGTCACTCCCCTGTGGCTGGAATCCTGGGTGAAGTGGAGGGAGGTGCCCACATAGAGATAGGCCTCGGTTTCGCTGATCACATCCAGCACCGGGGAGGCGTTGGTGTCGTCCTGGGTGTCGGCGATCCACTTGATCTGCATGGTGTTCAGATCCACGCACTGGAAAAGGCCGTCGTTGGAGGCCAGATAGATGAACCCGTTCCACACGGAGGCGCTGCCCTCATAGCCCAGCCACTTGTGGGAGGAGTCGGCCTTGTCGATCTTGTCATAGGAGTTGTTGCTGTCATAGCGGAGCTTGACAATGTTGGAGGGGTTCACCGTGATGGTGCCGCCCCGAACATCGAAGACCGTGTTCAGCTTCATGGTGTAGAGGATGCCCGTCTCCGCCGGCCAAATGAGGGTGTCCGTTTCCATATCCACCAGAGGGGCGCTGTCATAGGCGTTCCAATCCCGAACGGCGAAGCTGTCCCGGCCCTGGACGCCGAACTCATAGAGCTTGCGGCCGTCGATCAGGGAGATGATCATGGCCCGGGATTTCTGGTCCTCCTCCTCATATTCGTCGCCGGAGCCCACATACAGCAGGGGCAGCCCCCGAGGATCGATGGAGCCCGTGCCCTTGAAGGGCATCCGGAAGTTCAGGTCGTCCCGGGTCTTTTTGCCCGTCTCCAGATCCAGGAAGTAGATGTGGCCGTCCTCCGTGGGATAGATGACCTCCACCAGATTGGCCTTCTGCTTGGCCCAGTCATAGAGGTTCATAACCTGGCGCACCTCCTCGGACCACTGGACGATCAGGGGCTGACCCGTCCAGCCGCAGCCGGACCAGCTGCCCTTGCCGCTGCGGTTGCCCTTCTTCAGGGAGCCGATGGACACCTTGGCCGCCTCGGTCATCTTGAACTCCGTCAAATTCAGTTCCGAGGCCGCGGAGAGGTTGCGATAGTTGTTGCCCCGGAAGGTGAGCACGCCGCTGACCTGGGGATAGTCGATTCCCTCGGGGAAGGAGATCGTTTCCCGGCGGACATAGCCGCTGGCATTCACCTCCTTGCCATCCACCTCCAGATGGGGCACATAGCCATAGCGGCTGGGGTTGCTGTTCTCCACATAGTGGGGGGTGGGTTTGGGGGTGGGGGTCGGCGTGGGGGTTGGCGTCGGCGTGGGGGTTGGCGTGGGGATGGGCGTGGGGGTCTCCTTGGCGAAGATCTGAAAGATGCTGCCCTTTTTCTGCTCCTCGGTGGTCTGGATGGGAGCGCCCTGCTCCGGCCCATTGCCGCCGGAGAAGAGGGAAACGACGAGCAGGATCAAAACGCCCAAAGCCAGCACCAGCAGGGCCACCACCAAAAAGAATCGGGGGTGGATGATCAACTTCCTGCGCTTCTTATGCTTTTTTTTCTTGGTTGCCATGCATGTTCCTCCTTGTTTCATCCCCGGTATGCACTGCGGGTCAGAGCGTTCTTCGAGGATGTCGCTGTTTTGGATGAAAAAAATTCCTTGGAATTTTGCGGTTTCTGTCTGGAAAAAGAAGGGGGCGGAAGCCGTATTTTGCGCTTTTTTCACCGCTATGATCAACATATGGGGGCCGAAATCGAATGTTTATACTTTCCCAAATTGACCACCATATGCAGTATAGCGGCTGCTTTTGAACAGGGTTTTATGGAATTGTAAACAACCTACATACAAAATGTGCATATTCTATGTCCGCATAAATTTTCATCTTTTCGCCATTTTTATACATCCCCAAAAGATGAACAGGGCGGAGCCTGCGCCCCGCCCTGCTGTCGCTGTTACAGAATCGGCTTCACACATTGAATCGAAAGACCACCACATCCCCGTCCCGCATGACATAGTCCTTGCCCTCGGAGCGGATGAGGCCCTTGTCCTTGCAGGCCTGCATGGTGCCGTTGGCCACCAGATCGTCGAAGGAGACCACCTCCGCCCGGATGAAGCCCCGCTCGAAGTCCGTGTGGATCTTGCCGGCGGCCTGGGGGGCCTTGGTGCCCTTTTGGATGGTCCAGGCCCGCACCTCCTTGGGGCCCGCGGTGAGGAAGCTCATGAGGCCCAAAAGGTCGTAGCAGGTGGCGATCAGCTTGTCCAGGCCGCTCTCCTCGATGCCCAGCTCCTGAAGATACTCCTTCTTCTCCGCCGGCTCCAGCTCGGCGATCTCCTCCTCGATGCGGGCGCAGATGGTGAGGCACCCGGCCCCCTCGGCCCTGGCCACGCCCTGAAGCGCCTGCACGAAGGGGTTGTCTCCGTTTCCAATGTCGTCCTCGGCGATGTTGCACACATAGATCACGGGCTTGTCCGTGAGCAGGAAGCAGCTGTGGATGGTCTCCCGCTCCTCCTTGTCCGCTTCGAAGGTCCGGGCGGGCTTGCCGCTCTCCAGGTGATCATAGAGGCGCTTCAAAAGCTCCCCCTCCGCCGCCAGCTTTTTGTCGGCCTTGGCCAGGCGAGCGTTCTTGTCGATGCGCTTTTGCACCGTGTCCATGTCCGCAAAGATCAGCTCTAAATTTACGGTCTCCGCGTCCCGGACCGGGTCGATGCTGCCGTCCACATGGACCACGTTCCCGTCCTCGAAGCAGCGGACCACATGGACCACCGCGTCCACCTCCCGGATGTGGGAGAGGAACTTGTTTCCAAGGCCCTCGCCCCGGCTGGCCCCGCGAACCAGCCCCGCGATGTCCACGAATTCGATGGTGGTGGGGGTGTATTTCTCCGGATGATACATGTCCGCCAAAACATCCAGCCGCCTGTCCGGCACCGCCACCATGCCCACGTTGGGCTCGATGGTGCAGAAGGGATAGTTCGCAGCCTGGGCCCCGGCCTGGGTGATGGCGTTGAACAGGGTGCTCTTCCCCACGTTGGGGAGGCCGATCACGCCCAGCTTCATAGGAGCTTCTCCCTTCCGGCCCGGAGCCGCTTCAGGCTCTCCTCCCGGCCCAGCAGCAGGGCGATCTCGATGGCGCCGCCGGGGGTCACCTGCTTGCCGGCCAGGGCGATCCGCACGGGCCAGAGCAAGGTCCCGTTCTTCAATCCCTTCTCCGCGGCCAGACCCATCAGGGCGTCATGGACCGTGGCCTCTTGCCAGTCGGGAAGGCTCTCCAACAGGGGGATGACCATGTCCAAAACCTCCCGGGCCACCTCCGGGTTGGTCTTGCTCTTTTTGTTGGTGAACAGCTCCGCGTCATATTCCGGCAGCTCCGTCAAAAAGTCCACCATTCCCGGGATCTCTCCGAAGTATTGGAGCCGCTGCTGCAGGATCCGGCAGAGGATGGCTTCGTCCATGTGGCCGATGCCCGCGGCCGCATAGAAGGGCCGGGCATGGCCGGTGAAGTCCTCCGGGCTCAGGCGGCGGATATATTCGCCGTTCATCCAGTTCAGTTTATCGTTGTCGAAGATGGCCGGGGACTTAGAAAGCCCCTCGATGGAGAAGGCCTCCACCAGCTCCGGCAGCGTGAAAAATTCCCGCTCGTCCCCGGGGTTCCAGCCAAGCAAAGCCACATAGTTCAAAATGGCCTCCTTCAGATACCCCTTGGCGATGAAGTCCTCATAGTAGGCGTCCCCATAGCGCTTGGAGAGCTTCCGATGGGCGTCCTTCATGATCTGGGAAAGGTGGATATATACCGGCTTCTCCCAGCCGAAAGCCTCGTAGAGCAGGTTGTATTTCGGCGTGCTGGCCAGATATTCGTTGCCTCGCATCACATGGGTGATGCCCATGGTGTGATCGTCGATCACGTTGGCGAAGTTATAGGTGGGCATGCCGTCGGCCTTGATGAGGATCATGTCCTCCAGGTCGCTGCAATCCACCTGAATGTGGCCATAGAGCACATCGTCGAAGGAGGCTTCGCCGCTCTCGGGCACGTTCTGGCGGATCACATAGGGCTCCCCGGCCTCCACCCGCTTCCTGGCCTCCTCATAAGGGATGGAAGCGCAGCGCTTGTCATACTTCCAAACCTTGCCCTCCGCTTCGGCCTGGGCCTTGCGGTCCTCCAGCTCCTCCTTGGTGCAGAAGCAGTAGTAGGCCTTGCCCTTCTTCACCAGCTCCTCGGCATAGGGCAGGTACATGTCCTTCCGCTCGCTCTGGACATAGGGGCCGTAGTCACCGCCGATGTCGGGACCCTCATCCCAATCAAGACCGATGTCCTTCATGGTCCGATAGATCACATCCACGGCTCCCTCCACATAGCGGGCCTGGTCCGTGTCCTCGATGCGCAGGACGAACACGCCGCCGTTCTTCTTGGCCTGCAGATAGGCATAGAGCGCCGTGCGCAGCCCCCCCAGGTGCAGATAGCCCGTGGGGCTGGGAGCAAATCGTGTGCGAACAATATCCATCGTCTACCTTACCCTTCCTATCCTAAAAATTATTTCGTCGGTTTGAAGGAATCCTTCAGGCCCACCACCCGGTTGAACACGGGCTTCTCGGCCGTGGTGTCCGGGTCCGCGCAGTAATAGCCCATGCGCAAAAACTGATACCGGGTCCCGGCGGGGGCTTTCGCCGCCGCAGGCTCCACAAAGCCCCGGAGGATCTGCAGGCTGTCAGGGTTGATGATCTTTAAGAAATCCCGGTCCTTGGCGCCGCCCACATATTCGCCCTCGGCCTCAGCCTCAGCCTCCGCCTCGGCGTCGTCCGCCGCCGTTTCCGCCAGCAGGGGCTCATAGTGCCGAAGCTCCGCGCTGACCGCATCCCGGGTGGAGAGCCAATGGATGGTGCCCTTCACCTTCCGCTGGCATTCGCCGCTCTTCGTCTCCGGGTCAAAGGTGCAGTGGATCAGGGTCACATTGCCGTCCTCGTCGGTCTCATAGCCCGTGCAAAGGACGATATAGGCCCCCTTGAGACGGACCTCGCCGCCGGGCTTGAGGCGGAAGAACTTCTTGGGCGGGTCGGCAGAAAAGTCGCTCTTTTCGATGTACAGCTCCCGGGAGAAGGTCACGGTGCGGGTCCCCGCCTCCTCGCTGCCGGGCAGGTTTTCAAGCTCGATCTCCTCGATCTTCCCCTCAGGCCAGTTGTCGATGACCAGCTTCACGGGCTCCGTCACCGCCATCATCCGATAGGCCGTGGCGTTGAGATTGTCCCGGACGCAGGCCTCCAGCAGGGCCGTCTCCACCACGGAATCGGCCTTGGCCACGCCGATGCGGGAGAGGAAGTCCCGAATGGCCTCGGCGGGATAGCCCCGGCGGCGCATGGCGCACAGGGTGGGCATCCGGGGATCATCCCAGCCGGACACGATGCCCTCCTCCACCAGCATGCGGAGCTTCCGCTTGCTCATGACGGTGTTGGTCAGGTTGAGCCGGGCAAACTCGATCTGCCGGGGATTGGGCTTGTTGTCGAACTCGCACTGCTCCACCACCCAGTTATACAGGGGCCGATGGATCTCATATTCCAGCGAACACAGGCTGTGGGTCACCCCTTCCAGGGCGTCCTGGATGGGATGGGCAAAGTCGTACATGGGATAGATGCACCACTTGTCCCCGGTCTGGTGATGGGGCATGTGGATGATCCGATAGAGGGCCGGGTCCCGCATGTTGATGTTGGGGGAGGCCATGTCGATCTTGGCCCGGAGGGTCTTGGCCCCGTTTTCGAACTCCCCGTTCTTCATCCGCTCGAACAGATCCAGATTCTCCTCCATGGACCGATCCCGCCAGGGGCTGTTCTTGCCGGGCTCGGTGAGGGTGCCCCGATAGGCCCGCATCTCCTCCTTGGTGAGATCGTCCACATAGGCCACGCCCTTTTTGATCAGCTTCTTGGCCAGCTCATAGCACTGGTCGAAATAGGAGGAGCCGAAAACCAGCTTGTCCCACCGGAAGCCCAGCCAGCGGATGTCCTGCTCGATGGCGTCCACATACTCCGTCCCCTCCTTGGTGGGGTTGGTGTCGTCGTAACGGAGATTGCAGGTGCCGCCGAATTCCTCCGCCATGGAAAAGTCGATGGTCAACGCCTTGGCATGGCCGATGTGCAGATATCCGTTGGGCTCCGGGGGAAACCGGGTCTTGATCCGGGGCTCCCGGTTGGGATACTGCTCTTTGAACTTTTTCAAATCGTCCTCGATGGCTTCCTCGATAAAGTTTTTGATCTTCGGTGCTTCTTCCATTTTTATCTTACCTTTCCCTGTGAGAAAATCAAATTCCCCATTGAATATGGTATTATACACCCTCCGCCCCATCTTCGCAAGCCCGCCAAAGCAGGTTTTCCCCGCCAGCCCCTCTCCCCCTGAAGGGGAGACCATTTTTTCTCTCCCGCCGCCAGGCGCCCCTCTCTCGCAGAGAAAAAAAATATGTCATTGTATTTGTGTTTGTCATTGTATTTGTTATTGTATTTGTCATTGTCATTGTCTTCCTCTGAAATCAATCCGTTTCTATCTGAAATCAGGCCGACTCCTTCTCTCCCGTATCGGAGCGAGATCGAAAGATATATTTGATATTTATGGTGGGCTGTGCCATAATGGAAAAGGAAAAATCCATGTTTCAGGAGGCGAACACATGAAGAAGCTGTTGTTGGGCAACGCCGCCGCCGCACGGGGTCTCTTCGAGGCGGGGTGTACCTTTGTATCCTCCTATCCGGGCACGCCCTCCACGGAGATCACCGAGGAAGCGGCCAAGTTCCCGGAGGTCTATGCCGAGTGGGCGCCCAACGAGAAATGCGCCCTGGAGGCTGCTCTGGGGGCTTCCATGGCCGGGGCCCGGGCCATGTGCGCCATGAAGCATGTGGGATTGAACGTGGCCGCCGATCCCCTGTACACCGCCGCCTACACCGGCGTCAACGGGGGCCTGGTCATCGCCGTGGCCGACGATCCGGGCATGCACTCCTCTCAGAACGAGCAGGACTCCCGGCACCACGCCATCGCGTCGAAGGTGCCCATGGTGGAGCCCGCCGACTCCGGGGAGTGCCGCGACTTCATGAAGCTGGCCTTTGAGCTTTCCGAGGCCTATGACACGCCGGTGCTCTTCCGCACCTGCACAAGGGTGGCCCACTCCCAGAGCCTGGTGGAGCTCTTCGACCGGCAGGAGCAGCCCCTGAAGGAATATGTGAAGAACCCCCGCAAGTTCGTCATGGCCCCCGGCAACGCCATCCCCCAGCACGTGGTGGTGGAGGCGCGGACCGAGAAGCTCCGGGCCTATGGGGACAACTGCCCCTTCAACCGGGTGGAGATGGCGGACACGGAATGGGGCGTCATCACCTCCGGCATCAGCTATCAATATGTGAAGGAGGCCCTGCCCGAGGTCAGCGTGCTGAAGCTGGGCCTGGTGAACCCCCTGCCCGAGCAGCTGATCCTGGATTTCGCCCAAAAGGTGAAGAAGCTGGCCATCGTGGAGGAGCTGGACCCCATCATCGAGACCCATGTGCGCAATTTGGGCCTCCGGGTGGATCTGGGCAAGAAGGAGCTGGGCCTGCTGGGCGAATTCTCCCAAAACCGGATCCGCGCCGCCTTCGGCCGGGCCCTGCCCGAAAGCGTGAAGCTGGAAGAAACGCTGCCCGTCCGGCCCCCGGTGCTCTGCCCCGGCTGTCCCCATCGGGGATTGTTCCATGTGCTCCACAAGCTGAAGGTCACCGTTTCCGGCGACATCGGCTGCTATACCCTGGGCGCCTCGGCGCCGCTGTCCGCCATGGACTCCACCATCTGCATGGGCGCCTCCATCGGCGTGATGCACGGCTTTGAAAAGGTCCGCCCCGAGGCGGCGAAAAAGACCGTGGCCGTCATCGGCGATTCCACCTTCATGCACAGCGGCATGACCGGCCTGGTGAACCTGGTGTACAACCAGGGCGTGGGCGTGGTGCTGATATTGGACAACTCCATCACCGGCATGACCGGCCATCAGCAGAACCCCCTCACCGGCATGACCCTGAAGGAGCAGCCCACCGCCCGGCTTTCCGCCGAGAAGATCGCCGAAGCCTGCGGTGTGAAGCGGGTCCGGGTGGTGGATCCCCAGGATCTCAAGGCCACCGAGGCGGCCATCCGGGAGGAGCTGGCCGCGGAGGAGCCCTCGGTCATCGTGGTCCGGCGGCCCTGCGCCCTCCTCAAGTGGGTGAAGCATCGGCCCGCCTTCCACATCGATCCCGACAAGTGCAGAAGCTGCAAGGCCTGCATGCAGATCGGCTGCCCCGCCATCGTCTTTGACGGCAAGGCCGCCATCGATCCCACCCTCTGCGTGGGCTGCGGGCTCTGCCAGCAGCTGTGCAGGTTCGGCGCCATCTGCGAATAAGGAAAGGAACGGAAAGTATTATGGAAACGAAATCCATCATGATCGTCGGCGTAGGCGGCCAGGGCACGCTGCTGGCTTCCCGGCTCATCGGCAACGCCCTGATCAGCACGGGCTGCGATGTGAAGCTATCCGAGGTTCACGGCATGTCCCAGCGGGGCGGGTCCGTGGTGACCTATGTGAAATACGGCGATGTGGTCCACTCCCCCCTCATCGACCTGGGCGAGGCGGACTATATCCTCTCCTTCGAGGCTCTGGAGGCCGGCCGGTTCCTGCCCTATCTCAAGCAGGGCGGCACCATCATCACCAACACCCAGCACATCCTGCCCATGCCCGTCATCACCGGGCAGATGGCCTATCCGGAAAACGTGCTGGAGGAGCTGAAACAAAAGGCCAATGTCATCGCCGTGGACGCCCTCGCTCTGGCCGAGCAGGCGGGCAGCCCCAAAGCCGTGAACGTGGTCCTCACCGGCGTCCTTTCCCGGGCCATGGACCTGCCCGAGGAGGTTTGGCAGACCTCCCTCGAGACCACCGTGCCCCCCAAGTTCCTGGAGCTGAACAGAAGGGCCTTCCAGCTGGGCCGGGCGGAATAACGAAGGTTTTTCGCAGCTTTTCTTGAAAGAAAAGCTGCCCAAAAGAACTTTAAGAAGGGGGCATGTGTTCGTGTGAATGCATGTACCCCTTCTTAAGTTTCTCTTTTTTGGGCGCTTTTTTCTCTTTACTAAAGAGAAAAAAGCGCAAAAATGGTTCCCCTTAAGATAAAAACCGGTCCGCATCCTCCCGTGAAGTGAAGATGATGGCCTGCTTGCCCGAATACTTGCGCAGCAGGGCGAGGACCTGGGGCCGGCTGTCCCGACGATAGTTTTGGACCAGGGCCACCAGCTCGGGGTCCAGGGCCGTTTCCGTCCAGGGCATGTCGGGCCGCTCCTCCCCTATCCTCCTCTGTATGCCGTCCATACACACATCCTCGGGATAGTCAAGAAAGACGACCGTGTCCGCGGCCCGGAGGCGGACCTCATAGGTCCGGCTGTAGTCCCCGTCCAGGATCCATTTCTCGCCCTGCAGCAGCTCGCCGAGGGCCCGGTCGAATGCCTCCCTGTCGATATGGGTCCCGTCCGCCCGCCACCAGATGTTGTCCAGATGCACCACCGGCAGTCCCGTTCGCGCCCCCAGCCGGCGGGCAAAGGTGCTCTTCCCGCTGCCGGGGCAGCCCAGGATCAGGATCCGGTTGCCGATAGGCGCCTTGCTCATGTTCACGATCTCCTTCCCCGGCCCCCATGATACCACAGGGGCCGAGGCCTGTCGATAGGCCTTACGGCAAATCCAGGGGGAAGCTGGTCAGGGGCTTTGCGCTGGTGGTGATGTCCCAGCCGTCCTCAGGGAAGGTGGTTTGTTTCCAGGCCTCCCCCACGGGTTCGCCATCGAAGGAATCCACGGTGTGGAGGGTCAGGCGGACGGTGACGCCCCGCTGCTTCAGGGTCTCATAATCCGAGGGGAAGATGGGCAGCACCACCGTGTAGGCGAAGGTGCCGTCCTCCTGGACCACCACCTCCGGGAAGCTGGGTTCATAGACCATGTCGTCCCCGCCCAGGGTGTAGCTCACGGACATGCCCTGGAACTTGCCCCTCTCGTTGGTGGGATCAAGGAGGCTGCGCCGCATCTGGGTGGTCCAGTCCGCGGGGGCTTCCTTCACCCGGTAGCTCAGGTAGACGCCGGTGCTCCTGAAGCTGGCCGTTTCCTCCAGCACCACCCCGTCCAGGTTCACGGGCTGGTTCCACATGGTGTCGTAACTCATGGTCAGCACGGCGCTGCCCGACAGGGGCCGCTGGGCGGTTTTTGTGTTCGCATGGGTGGCAGCCAGGGCTCCGTCCACATCGAAGGAGAAGGTATAGTTGAGCATGCCCAGCAAGCCGTTGTCTACTTTCACATCATAGATACCGATTTCCGATGTGATGCTGATCCGGCCTCCGGTGGGCAAGGGCTTCTCCAGAGAATGCTCCGAATGGAAGGTGATGCCCGAATCATCCAGCGTCTCATCCAACGTTCCACTGCTGCCATAGTTGCCGTTAAGTTCCTCCCCGGTGTCCGCAATGCGTTCTTCGTCTACATATGCTTCCAGCCATTTCTCTTCGTGATGTTTCCAGGAAAGGACCCCGCCGTGGTCCGTGTGGAACCGGATGGTATAGGCGAAGGTGGTACCGTCGTAGAGGACCTCTTGTATCTCCGGCCGAAGCTGCCGCAGCCAGCCCCAGTCCGCTTCGCTGTACTCGGGTTGACCATTCTTCACCCGCCGCTTGTTCCACATTTCGGCGTCGGGCATCTCCGGCAGCATAACGATCTCACAGCCCTCGGTCTTGGGGTCAGCCCGCTGCACCACCTGCTCGATCTCCGGGATGGCCGAGGCCTCCGTCCGCTGCTCGGGAGGCGTGTCCAGATAGTCCCCGGGCCGGTAATCGTCCCGGTGGAGCCAGCCCGCCACGGCGTAGGCCGTGCCGGACAGCAGCAGCACCAGCAGCAGGCAGGCCGCGGCGAAGCCCAGGGGGCTCCGCCGGGCGAAGGCCCCCACCCAGGCAAAGGGCGGGGTCTCGATCCGATCCAGGGTTCGGCGCACCCGATCCCGGCTCTCCCGGGGTGGCTGGGGCCGGTTGTCCCGCAGCAGGGTAAACAGGGGATCGTCCCTGAGCTCCCGCTCCTCTTTTACCATATCCATTTTATTTTCCATAGTCTTTCAGCTCCTCTCTCAGCCGCGCCCGCCCCCGATGGAGGTGGGAGATCACGGTCCCCGCAGGGATGTCCAGCGCCCGGGCGATGTCCGCCACGGCCATGTCCTCAAAATAGAACAGCATCACCGGCAGCCGGTATTTTTCCGGCAGGCGATACACCGCTTCCCGCACATCCAGTCTCAGCTCCCGGTCTGTGCTCTTTTCAGCCACATCCTCGGGCAGCTCCACGGTGATTCCCCGGCGTGCCATATTTTTGCTTTCGTTGAGAGCGATCTTCACCAGCCAGGGCTTGAAGCTGCCGGCGTCCTTCACGCTGTGCCGATAGCGCCAGCCCTTGAGCAGGGCGCTTTGGGCCGCGTCCGCCGCCAGATCCCAGCTGTGGAGGACCCCATAGCTCACGCTGAGCAGCAGCCGCTCCAGGGGCGCTGCCGCCGCCGCAAATCCCTCCCGGGTGGTGATGTCCGGTTGTGTTGGTCCTTGCATCCTTTTGTTTCCTTTCTCGAAACGCGTTTCTGCCTATAGGACACGAAAGGGGGGCGAAACATTGCAGGGGGGAACAAAAAAGCACGCACCCTCGCCTTGCGGAAAGGGTGCGTTCCAAAGGATGGGGTCCATGGGCGTCCAAAGCCTATGGATACAGCCGGTTGAACCGAACCAGGAGCACGATGCCCACGATCAGGAAAGCCAGCCCGGTGAAGAACAGGCAGCCATAGCCCTTGACCTTCTTCTTCGCCCGCTTCTTGATGAACTCCCGATAGGGTACATACTCCGAGTGCAAAAAGGGCAGCAGGATCTCCTTGCCCCGCTTGAGGCCGAAGAGGACCCCGTTGAAGATCCCCTCGCCGCTGACGAACAGGACGCCCGCCGCCAGCACCATCAGCGCCCCGGGGACGGAAAATCCGTCGCACAGGATCCGGGCCCGGTCCATGGGTTCCTGGCTCTGCCAATAGCCGTTGAGCTCCAGCACAACGAACAGCAGCCCCAGGGCCACCGCCAGACAGATGCCATAGGAGATCAGCTTCTCCTTCAGGGAACCCCTTTGCTCGTTCAACGGCAATACTCCTTTTTATACCTCTGTTCCTCGGCGTCGTTGCAATAGACAAAGTGGCCGGGGAGGATTTCCCGCATGGTGGGCTTCTGCACGCTGTAGTCGTGCTCGGCGATGGCGTTGTAGATGATGCGGGTTCGCTTCTTCTCCGAGCGGGGATCGGGCAGGGGGATGGCGGACAGGAGCGAGCGGGTGTAAGGGTGCATGGGGTGAGCAAAGAGCTCCTCCGTCTCCGCCAGCTCCACCATGTTGCCGTAGTACATGACGCCGATCCGGCCCGAGAAATATTTGACCACGGACAGATCGTGGGCGATGAACAGCACCGTCAGCCCCAGCCGCTCCCGCAGCTCGTTGAGCAGGTTGATGACCTGGGCCTGGATGGACACATCCAGGGCGGAGATGGGCTCGTCGGCGATGAGCAGCTCCGGGTTCATGACGATGGACCGGGCGATGCCGATGCGCTGCCGCTGGCCGCCGGAGAACTCGTGGGGATACCGGCCCGCGTGCTCCCGCACCAGGCCCACCAGCTCGAGCATCTCATAGACCTTTTCATCGATATAGGCCTTATCCTTGATGCCGTTGATGACCAGCCCCTCGGAGATGATCTCCCGCACGGTCATGCGGGGGTCCAGGGAGGCCACCGGGTCCTGATAGATCATCTGGATCTGGGTGATGAGCTTGGTGTTCTTGGCCACCCGCAGGGCGTCCTTGAACGCCTTCTCCAGCCTGGGCCGGTCCGCCGCGGAGGCGTTCCTCAGCTTCTCCTCATAGTCCGCCTTCGTCTTGGCCACCAGCTTTTGGGCATACTCCCGGTCGGCGTTCTTGTGGTCAAACTTGGCCCTTTTGATCTCCTCCTGGTTCCTGGCGATGATCTCGTCCAGCTCGGCCAGCCGGCTGCTGTCGCTGCAGGATTTCTTCTCCTTCCGGGCGGCCTGGATGGCGTCCCTGTAGGACTTGGTGCCGGCGCAGATGCGCTGGCCCTTGAAGTAGATGTTGCCGGAGGTGATGTCGTAGATCTTGATGATGGAGCGGCCGGTGGTGGTTTTGCCGCAGCCGGACTCGCCCACAAGGCCGAAGACCTCACCCTTGTAGATGTCGAAGCTCACGTTGTCCACGGCCTTGGTGGGTCCGAAGTATTGGCAGAGATTCTCTACCTTCAGCAGCACTTCTCTCTTTTCAGCCATTTTCGGTACCTCCCTCCAGTCTCTCGGTCATGCGACGGATACGGTCGGTGATGGCCTTGGGGACCTCCACCTTGGGCGCATCCGGATGGAGCAGCCAGGTGGCCGCATAGTGGGTGTCGGACACCTTGAAGAAGGGCGGGTGCTCCTCATAGTCGATCTGCATGGCATACTTGTTCCGGGCCGCGAAGGCATCGCCCTTGGGCGGATAGATCATGTTGGGCGGGGTGCCGGGGATGGCGTCCAGCTTCTCCTTGGTATCCAGATCCGGCATGGAGCTGAGCAGCGCCCAGGTGTAGGGATGGCGGGGATCATAGAAGATGTCGTCCGCCGTGCCATACTCCACGATCTTGCCGGCATACATAACGGCGATATCGTCCGCCATGTTGGCCACCACGCCCAAATCATGGGTGATGAAGATGATGGACAGGCCCCGCTCCGCCTTCAGGCGGTTGATGAGCTCCAGGATCTGGGACTGGATCGTCACATCCAGAGCCGTGGTAGGCTCGTCGCAGATCAGGATGTCCGGGTTGGCGGCCAGGGCGATGGCGATGACGATGCGCTGCCGCATGCCGCCGGAGAACTCGAAGGGATACTGGTTGTAGCGGAGGCGGGGCTCGTGGATGCCCACCTCCTCCATGAGCTTGATGGCCTTTTCCTTGGCCATGCTCTTGGTGACCCGATAGACCACCTGGGAGGCCTTGTCCTCAAAGTGCTTCACCAGCTTCCGGCTCCGATCCCGATAGTCCATGGCGGGGGCGTCGCCGATATAGTCCTCATAGTGCTCCTTGAGCCGGTCGATGATGGTGAGGATGTTGGCGCGCAGCTCCTCCTTCTCATAGACCACCTTGGGGACCACCTTCCAGGTGACGGTCTTGCCCCGGGCGATGAGGCGCTCACGGCGCCGGGTCTGGCGGGCATAGCGGGCCTCCTCCTTGGGGTTCCGCTTCAGGTAATAGAAATAATTTTTGATGGCGTTGGAAAGGGCGCTGCGGAAGGTGTAGGCCCGGCTGTCCTTGATATACTCCAGCCGATCGATGGAATCCTCGATCCTGTCGGCCAGGGCCTTGCACTTCGCCTTGGCGTCGGCCTTGGTGAAGTCGGTGCAGAAGAAGTCGTGGGCCTCGTCCAACAGGGGCAGCACATCCTGCTTCTTGTTCAGGGCGGTTTCATAGGAATAGGTGACCGTCTTTTCCTCCGCCTCGTAGAATCGGTCCAAAAACTTTTCGTTCATGAACCGGCTGGCCACGGCCTCCAGCTCCGCCTGGGGCTGATCCAGCTTGGCCTCGGGATCGAAGAGCTTATAGTAGGCGATGCTGACGAAGTCAGGCCGCTTTCTGGCGGTGATATCGCCCAGGAGCTTCTCCAGCTTCTCCATGGCTGCCACGGCCTCGGTCATGTCCCCGGCCTTGGGGACGAAGCTGCGCACGGCGTCGCCCAGCTCGTTTTCCACGCTCTCCAGCCGCTCGTCCAGACCCCGGGTCAGGAAGGGATCCCGGATCTTGTGCAGCCGGGACTTGTAGTCCCGCAGCAGGCTCTTCACATCCAGCTTCTGCTTTTTCTCCGCCTTGAAGAGGAAGTCCTCGGTGTAGGAAAGCAGATCCGCCGCGCCGGTATAGGCGATGTTGTAGGCGTTCTCCAGATGGTTGCTCTCGATGCAGGTCTTGTTGAAGGTCTGGCACAGCTCGTCGGCCTCGGCGGCATGGGTCTCTCCCATGGCGTCCACCATGCTCTTTTTCAGGATGGCCAGGCGGCTGTTGAATTCCTTCCTGGCCTCCCGCCGGTTGTTGCTGCTCTTGAGGAGCATGGCCTCGGTGATCTGCTTGCCGATCTTCACGATGGGGTCCAGGGAGGACAGGGGGTCCTGGAAGATCATGGAGATCTTATCGCCCCGGATGCTGTGGAAGTCCTCCTCGGTGATCTTCAGCAAGTCCTTGCCGTCATAGAGGATCTCGCCGCCCTCGATGATGGTGTTGCCGGCCAGGATGCCCAGGATGGCCTTGGCCGTCACGGATTTGCCGGAGCCGGACTCGCCCACGATGGCCAGCGTCTTGCCCCGCTTCAGATCCAGGGAGATGTCGCGCACGGCCTTCAGGGTGCCGGCCTGGGTACGGAAGGAGATCTTCAGGTTTTTGACTTCTAAAATGTTATCCATACATCAATCCTCCACGTTGCGCAGCGACGGGTTGAAGGCGTCCCGCAATCCGTTGCCGAACAGGTTGAACGAGATCTCCAGCAGGGAGATGAACAGGGCCGGCAGGATCATCAGGTGAGGGTAGTTGGTCCAGATGGCGCTGGCGTCGGAGAGCAAGGTGCCCAAAGAGGTGGTTTGCGCCGTGCCCAGCTTGACGATGCCCAAATAGCTCAACATGCTCTCGTTGAAGATGACGCCGGGGATGATCAACGCCGTGGAGGTGACGATGGTACCCAGGGAGTTGGGGAAGATGTGCTTCCAGATCAGCCGCCGATCCCGGGCGCCCAGGGTGCGGGCCGCCAGGACGAACTCCTGCTTTTTGAAGCGGTAGAACTGGGTTCTGACCCGATAGGCGATGCCGATCCAGCCGTTCAGGATATAGGCGAACAGCAGACAGGGGATGGCCCCCAGCTTGGCCGACAGGTGGATCTGGAACAGGGTGGCCACGATGATGAAGGGCACGCCGCTCAAAATATCCGACACGCGCTCCATGAGCAAGTCGGTGAGGCCGCCGTAGAAGCCCTCGATGGCGCCGTAGGCCGCGCCGATGATGAAGTTGATGACGGACACGCTCACGGCCAGCATGAGGCTCAGGCGAAGACCGCCGGCCAAACGGAGCATCAGATCGTAGCCCTGGCTGTCGGTGCCGAAGAAATACCGGGGCTCGAAGCCGTTTTTATAGATATAATAGTTGTTGTAGAGGACCCGGACCTTGTAGGCCGCGGTCTCCAGGGTGCCGCCGCCGGTGAACTCATAGTAGACGGGGTTGCCGTCGGCATCCCGCTTGTAGTTGTCCTCCAGCTGCATGCCCACCAGGCCGGCCTCGATGTCCAGGTTCTTGATCTTGCCCTTCTCGTTGGTATAGACGGGCTGATACTTTTTGGACTTGTACCAGTTGTTGGCGTCGGCAGGGTCAACGTTGTATTTGTTGTCCTCCACCAGAGGATAGAGCAGATGGAGGCCGGTTTCGGCTTCCCAATCCCGCATGTGCTGCAGCTCGGCCTGCTCGATGCTCTTGTAGATGAAGCCCACCTCGGCATAGGCGTTGATGCGGCCGTGATAATAGCGCTTTTCCTTTTTGGTGGCGTCCAGCTTGATCTCAGGCTCGCCGATGAGCAGCATGGGCTGCTGATCGCTGGCCATGCCCTCCTCCAGCGTGGCGCCGTGGCCGTCCCAGTCCGCCGCGCCGATGCCGATGGCCACCTTGGAGATGAGGCCCACTTCGGAGAAGTCCCGCTCCACGCCGCCGTCCATGAAGCCCGTTTTGTTCAGGCCATAGATATAGGGCCCCTTCTTGGCAAAGTAGGTGTCCATGAAGCTGTTTTCGTTCTTGGTCAAAAACGGCGCCACGATGGAGAACAGGAAGATGAGCAGGATGATGCCCGCGGCCACCACGGAGGCCTTGTTCTTGCGGAAGCGGATCCAGGCGTCCTTGAAATAGCCGATGGGTTTGTCGTCGAACTTCACATCGGTGAGGCGCTCGCCGATGTTGACGAAGGTGAACTTTTCGGGACTGATTTTTTTCGTAGTGTCTGCCATCTTACTTTTCCCCCATTCTGATGCGCGGATCGATGAACCCATAGCTCAAGTCCAGCACGATCCCGGCCAGCAGGCCGATGAAGGTGTAAAACACGCAGTCCATCATGAACACATCATAGTCGAACAGGCTCAGGGAGCGGATGTACAGCTGGCCCACGCCGGGGATGGAGAAGATCTTCTCAATGATCATGGAGCCGGACAGCAGCCCGATAAACTCGGAAAGGATGCTGGGCAGGATGGGCACCATGGCGTTTTTCAGGGCGTGGCGGGAGGTGGCCTGGGCCCGGGTCAGACCCTTGGTCCGGGCCAAAAGCATATATTCGCTGGTCAGCGACTCGGTGAGCTCCGCCCGGACGAACCGGGTGTAGCCCGCGATGGAGCCGAAGGAGAGGGCGATGACCGCCGGGATCATGCTGACGAACATCTTTCCCGTAAAGTAGGAGCCGCCTGCGTCCGCCAGAGAATACATGATCAGCGGCAGCCAGCCCAATTTGAAATACAGGAAATACTGAACGAGGAAGGCGTATACATAGCTGGGCACGGAAATGAACACCATGACCAGGGTGCTGATCAGGGAGTCGTCCCATTTGTTTTTACGGATGGCTGCGTATACGCCCAGCGCGATGCCCACGGGCACCGAAAAGATCATCGAATAGAAATTGACCAGCAGCGTCGGCAGGAAGCGACTGGTGAGCACCTCCAGGGCCGGCTTTCGGGGCGCGATATACCAGGAGGTTCCGAAGTCCCACTTGGTAAAAATGTTTTTCAGATAGATCCCATACTGCTGCAGCACGGGCTTGTTGTAGCCCAATGCCTCCCAGCGGGCCGCAATGGCCTGGGCCTGCACCTTGTCGGTGGGCATTTCCCGGGGCAGGATGTGCACCAGGATGAATGTCATCGTCACGATGATGAACAGGGTGAACACCATCAGGACAAGTCTTTTTATAACATATTTCAGCACCGCTCTTGCTTCTCCTTATTCTCTTTTGCACACTACGGGGAAGGAAAACAAAGACAAATGCCGGGCAGCTGTTTCCCCTAAATAACATATCCGCAGGGGGGAGAGCCCCTCCCCCCTGCGAAGGATGTCATTTCTCGCCAGGATCGGTCAGCCCGATCCCTGCGAGCCTTATTCGTAGTTCAGCGCGCCGTTCTGGCTTGCAACGAACTCAGCCCACTCGGCGTCGTCGTAGTTGTACTTCATCAGCTCGAGGCCGCCCCAACCATAGGCCAGGTTGTAATCGGGGGTGTAGTAGTCGAGCTTGAAGGAGAGCATGGTGCAGGTGGTGGAGGTAGCGAGAGGAATACGATAGTACTTCTCCAGGTAGAGCTTCTCCATGCTGGAGAGGATGGTCAGCTTGGTGTCGAAGTCAGCGGTGGCGTACTTGCCGGCGCCAACCATGCAGCCGGACCAATCCTTCCAGGTCATGGTGACTTCCTCACCGTTGATGGTCAGCGTCAGGGTCTCCGTGGCGGGATCCCAGCAGCCGGCCTCGTGGATGGAGTACTGATCCGTGTCGCAGTAGACCTGCAGGTTGCGGAACGGATAGAGCTGCGCGCCGCCCCAGGCGCCGTAACCGATGGCGTATTCGCCCTTGGCGGTGTCGGTGTACCGGTCATTGATGTTGCCCAGAGCTTCCAGGGTGACCTTGCCGAAGCCGGAGCCCTCCACGGCGGCGTTGATGTACTTGTTCATCAGCTCCATCTGCTTGTTGTCGGCGGAATCCAGGGCGCCCTTCTTGTAACCGACGCGGATCTTGATCTCCTCGCCCTCTTTGTAGAGGCCGGCCTCGACCAGCTCCTTGCAGGCCTGAGCCATGAGCTCCTTGGCCTCGGTCAGGTTGTAGCCGTTGATGGACTTGTAGGCGTCGCGGAGGGTGGCATAGGGGGTGCCCTCGCCGTACTTCACCCCATACAGATCGCAGACGGCCTGCATGGCCTGATCGGAGGAGCGGTAGGAGGACTCGGGGTCGTTGTAGAAGTCGTAGTAGTACTGGTCATTCAGCAAGCCGAAGGTGGGCTTGTAGCCAGGCGTGGCGGTGACCCACTCAGCACGGTCGATGGCAAGGCTGAAGGCCTTGCGGAAGTTGACATTGGACATGACAACGGAGTTCACGTTGCCCTTGGAGTTATCCATCTCCTTGAGGGCGTCGAGGCCGGTGTCAAAGAAGAACGACATGGTGTAGCTTTCGTCGGCCTTGTACAGACGATCGGAAGCACCGTAGGTGGTCAGTTCCTCAGAGTTGGGCGCCCAGCTGACCAGCTCGCCCTTCAGGAAGGCCTGCTTGGCAGCATCGTCGTCCATCACGTTGATGACGATCTTGGTGGTCTGATAGCGCTGCACATGCTCGCCGTCCACCTCATAGGGGGTGTAGGAGATGAGGGCGCCGTTGGGCTGCTTCTCCCAGCCGTACCAGTTCTCGTTCTGGGTGAAAACGATCTGCTTGTCCTCCTGCAGGGATTCCAGCTTATAGGGACCGTAGGACATGGTGGTTTCCACGGAAGTGCCGTAGTCGGTGGTGACCAGGGCGCCGGTGGTGTCCTTGCCCGCCTCATAGAGGGGCTCGTAGACCAACCAATTGGTGGTGAAGGAAGTGAGGCCGTAGTAGTAGTCGATGGGATTCTCCATCACGTAGTAGATGGTGTAATCATCGGTCTTGTACAGGCCGACCTTCTCAAAGGGCAGGGCCTCATAGGTGCCGGTCACCGCGAAGCAGAATTCCTTCCAGGCTTCGGGGTTGCTGTCGCCGAAGTTGACGGCGATGGTGGTCAGATCCGCGATGATGTCATCGTTGACTTCCACATAGCCGGCGGTCTCGGTGAGCTTGGCAAACAGGTCGTTACCCTCGGCATCCTTGTAATAATCGGCATAGCCGGCATCATAGTAGTCCTTGGCGGAGTTGCCGCCGAAGAACACGGAGGGGAGGGTCAGATCCACATAGTAGGTCTCCACGCCCTCCAAGCCCGCGGCGTCGCCATAGATGGGCTGGCCGGCCAGGTCGGAGTTATAATAGCCGTTGCCGCCGGCGATGGCGGACTCACCGGAATAATACAGGTTGGCCCGATAGTTCTTCATGGCGGGATCCAGCAGCTGCTGCATGGAGTAGATGTAGGAATCCGCGTTGATGGGCGTGCCATCCTGCCACTTGGCGTTGGGGTTCAGCTTCAGCTCGAAGACATAGCCCTTTTCGACGGAAGCGGGATCGGTGCCCTCGGGAAGCTTCACGGGGTACTTGGTCAGGTCATCCTGGTGGGTGGCGGTCACATCGTTGATCTCGGTGGCCATCTCGTAGACCCACTGATAGATGCCTTCCTCGGTGTCCTCTGCCTGCATGGTCACGAAAGGCATGGACAGATAGCCGTTGATGGTGTCATCAGCGTTGGTCTCCCAGGTGTGGGGGTTCCAGTTGTTTCCCAAGCTGCTGGAGTAATCGTTCAGGGTATACTCCTTGGGCGGCTCTTCAGCGGCCACGGTGGGCCGAACGGCGGCCACGCCAAAGACCATGAACAGAGCCAACAGGATCGCGAGTGTCTTTTTCATCTTGTTTCCTCCTATGTTTATTTTTCTCCCAATCAGAGAAATTGAGTGCTTATCATTCTGCAAGGGAACGGCAACCTTCACCTGGTCTCCTCCGCCGCGAATCGTGACCTGAATGTGACGAAAGCTTGGCCTTTATATGAAGTGTCTATAATTATACCATCCGATTTTCCCATTGTCAAACCTCGCTCCCACGAACCGCCCATATTTTTTCGGCATTTTGCTCCCTTTCCGTATCTTTTTTTGTTATTATGCATTTTTCGCAGTTTTCATGCAAATCGGCACCAAAATGGCTTTTTGTTGACGCAAGCCTCCATCCGTGATAGCATTGGTCCTATAAAATCGATGCGAAAAGGGACGGACAACGCATGCGCAAGCGCTTCAAAAATCTCCGGTGGCAGGTGCTGCTCACCCACCTGCTCATCACCCTGGGCTACCCGGCGGCGAAGGCTTTCACATCGCCGGAAAAGCGGCTGCTGGTCTTTTGCGATGTGCTCACCATCGTGGCGGGCATCCTGATCGTCGCCGGCGTCGTCTATAGCCTGGCCCTCCACGGAGATTTCGACATCGCCGGCTTTGCCCTGAAACGGGGCATCCATGCCAGCAACCCCACGCCCCAAACCTATGACGACTATCGCAAGAAGCGCAAAGAAAAAAGAGAGGACGCTTTCAACTATCCTCTCTTCCTTGGCCTGGTGTATGTGGCCGTTTCGGCCTTCATCGCCTATGTGCTGCTTTAATTCTGCTCTCTGGTGAGCTCCTTTTCCATTTCAGCCAGCTTTTCTTCATACTCGGCAAATTCCTTCGTCGTGGCATACACAAAGTGACCGGGACGGATCTCCTTCATCGTCCGCTTTTCGCCGGACTGATCCAGCTTGGAGGGATCATAGACGATGGCGTGCCGATCCCGCTCCACCACGGGGTCGGGCATGGGCACGGCGGAGAGCAGGGAGATGGTGTAGGGGTGCAGCGGATACTGGAACAGTGTCTCGGAATCCGCGATCTCCACGATCTCCCCCAGGTGGATGACGGCGATGCGGTCCGCGATGAACCGGACCACCGACAGGTCGTGAGCGATGAACAGGTAGGTCAGATTCTTCTCAGCCTTGAGCTTGTTCATCAGGTTCAGCACCTGGGCCCGGATGGACACATCCAGGGCGGAGATGGGCTCGTCGGCCACGATGAACTTGGGATCCATGATCATGGCCCGGGCGATGCCCACCCGCTGGCGCTGGCCGCCGGAGAACTCGTGGGGATACCGGGACTTGTGCTCCGGCAGCAGACCCACATCCTGCAGAGCCTTGTCCACCTTGGCGATCCGGTCGGCCTCGTCCTTATAGAGATGGAAGTTGTAGAGGCCCTCGGACACGCAATATTCGATGGTGGCCCGTTCGTTCAGGGAGGCGGCGGGATCCTGAAAGATCATCTGGATGTTCCGGACCACGTTGCGGTCCTCCTCCCGGCTGATCTTGCCGGAGATGCGCTTGCCCTCAAACTCGATCTCGCCGGCGCTGCAGGGGTTGATCCGCAGGATGGCCCGGCCCAGGGTGGTTTTGCCGGAGCCGGATTCCCCCACCAGGGCGAAGGTCTCGCCCTTGTAGATGTCGAAGTTGGCGTCCTTCACGGCCACGAATTTCTTTTTGCGGCCCGTGTCGAAGGAGATGTCCACATGCTTGATGGAGAGGATGACCTCCCGGCCATTGTTATTGCTCGACATGGAACGACCCTCCCTTATCCGTCATCTTCTTGATCTTCTCATGTAGGTTCTGGATGGCTTCAGGCTTCTCCAGCTTGGGCGCCCGGGGATCCAGCAGCCAGGTTTTGGCATAATGGGTGTCGCTGACCTGGAAGAAGGGCGGCTCCTCCACAAAATCGATCTTCAGAGCATGCTGGTTCCGGGGCGCGAAGGCGTCGCCCTTGATCTTGTTGTAGAGGGAGGGCGGCGTGCCCGTGATGTAGGCCAGCTCCTGGCCCTTCACGCCCAACTGGGGCAGGCTGGACAGCAGCGCCCAGGTGTAGGGATGGCAGGGCTCGAAGAAGATCTCCTCCACCGTGCCATACTCGATGATCTGGCCGCCATACATGACGCCCACCCGGTCGGCCACGTTGGCCACCACGCCCAAATCGTGGGTGATATAGACGGTGGTGAAGCCCAGCTCCTTCTGCAGGTCCCGGATCAGGGCGATGATCTGGGCCTGGATGGTCACATCCAGAGCCGTGGTGGGCTCGTCGCAGATCAGGATCTCCGGATGGCAGGAAAGGGCGATGGCGATGACGATGCGCTGCCGCATGCCGCCGGAATACTGGAACGGATACTCGTCGAACCGGCCCGCCGCGTTGGGGATGCCCACCCGCTCCATGATCTCGATGGCCTGCTTCTTGGCCTCCCCCTTGGAGACGCCCTGATGCTTTTCAATGACCTCGGTGATCTGGGAGCCGATGGTACGGATGGGGTTCAGGCTGGTCATGGGGTCCTGGAAGATGGTGGAGATCTTGGCGCCCCGGATGCCCTCCCAATCCTTGTCGGTCTTGAGCTTGGTCAGATCCTTGCCGTGGAACATGACGGAGCCGTTGGAGATGGTGCCGTTGGACTCCAGCATGCCGGTGAAGGTCTTGGTGAACACGGATTTTCCGGAGCCGCTCTCTCCCACGATGGCGAAGGTCTCGCCCTCATAGAGGTCCAGCGACACGTTCCGGATGGCGGTCAGATAGTTGTCCCTGACCCGGAATTTCACTTCGATGTCCTTGGCGGACAGGATGACATTGCGTTTTTCTTCCATGTTCATTCCCCCCTTACATGTGCGTCCGCGGGTCCGCGGCGTCGGCCAGCCTCTGGCCCACGATGTACAGGCTGATGGAGATGAGGGCCAGCACGCCCACGGGGATCCAGAACAGGTGGGGGTAGCCGTTCATATAGGAGGTGTACATGCTGATGGACCGGCCCAACGAGGCGTTGGTGGTGCCCAGTCCCAGACCCATATAGGAAAGGAACACCTCATAGGAGATGAGGGACGGGATCTGCCGGGACACATAGGTCATGATGACGGAGATCAGATACGGCAGGATGTTCTTCACGATCATGGTCCCGGTCCGGGTGCCCAGGCACTTGGAGGCCATGTTGTACTCCCGATCCCGGATGATCATGACCTGGGTGCGGATGAAGTAGGCCACAAATATCCACTCCGTACAGGTCATGGTGATGATCAGCGACTTCATGCCCGCGCCCAGCACGTAGCAGAGGATCATGGCCAGCAGCAGGAACGGCACATTGGCGATGACATTGTAGACCTCGATCATCCACTTGTCCATCTTCTTGGAGAAGCCCCACACAGCCCCGACGAGGATGCCCACCACCATGTTGATGATGGTGCAGGTGAAGGAGATGATGATGGAGTTCCGGGCGCCGGCCCACACCGCGTCAAAGACCTCGTTGCCCACGTGATCCGTGCCGAAGATGTGCTCAGCGCTGGGCTTGAGGAACTTCATGTCCGCATTGTTGATGTTGGGGGTGATGATGGGGCTGTAGCCCGAGTGCATGGGCTGGATGAGGGCGAAGATCAGGATGAACAGCAGCAAAACCGCCACAGCCACGGTGAACTTGTTCCGAAAGAAGGTGCGGAACACGGACTTCCAATAGGAATACCGGGGGGCCGCGATGTGCTCCGACTCCATCTCGTCGAACTCAGCAAAGGTAAAGAGGTCGTTCATGTTTTTGCTTTCGTTTTCCATAGCTTTTAGGACCTCCCTGCTTTCTCGCTGAGCGAAATTCGAGGATCGACCTTGGTGAGCAGCCAGTCGCCCGCCAGCACGCTCAGCACGGACACCGTGGAGAACATGAACGCGAGGGCCACGATCATCACGTTGTTATACTGGTTGATGGCGTTGGGGAGCATCTTGCCGATGCCGCCCACGGAGTAGATGGACTCGGTGATGATGGCGCCGGTGATGCAGGCGGCCAGGGACGCCGGGATGCCGTGGACGATGGGGATGATGGCGTTCTTGAAGATGTGGCCCCGGAAGATCTCCCCCTGGTTCAGGCCCTTGGCCTTGGCGAACTTCACATAATCGGAGTTCATCTGGTCCACCACGTAGCGGCGGGTCCAGAGCATGAGGCTGGCGATGGAGGGCAAAGACAGGGAGATGACCGGCAGTATCCAGGACCTGAGGTCCTCCGGCCCATAGGTGGTGAACACGGAGGGCAGGTCGAAGGCGCTGGTCATGAGATACCTGAACAGATAGATATAGGCCAGGGACGGCACGGCGATGATGAAGATGATGTACACCATGCCCAGCTTATCCGCCAGCTTATCCTTCCGCCGGGCCATGAGCAGGCCGAAGGGCAGGCCCAGGCCGTAGGCCAGGACCATGGCAAAGATGCCCATGATGAAGGAGGTGCCGATCATGGAGGGCTGGTTCCGCCTGACCTCATAGGTGGCATAGTTGTCCAGGAACTTCTTCTTGTCCATCCTGTCCAACTTTTCCTTATACTTCAGGGTACCGAAGATGATGCCGGACTCGGCCTCATAGCCCGTTTCAAAGGTGACGGGCCGCTTGACCTCCGTGCCCTGGGACTGGAAGAGGACGCGAATGACCTGCAGTCCCTGATAGGTGGGATAGGAGGTGCCGAAGTTCAGCTTGATGATGTTCTGATGGATCCAGGGGAAGTTGCTGTCGGTATACAGCAGATATTTGTGCAAGGTGCCGCTGCCGATCAGCGCCACGCCGCCGGAGGGCGTCCGCCCAAAGGACAGGCCCCGCTTGAGATCCGGGTTCCCCGGGTCCTGCACGGCCCAGGGCGTGTCGATCTGGATGAGCTGGCTCAGCCACAGGCCCATCCGCTTGATGACGGGCACATCCTTGTAGGCATAGTAGCGACCGTTGCCCAAAAAGGTCTCCACGGTATAGCCCTGGGATGTGTACAGGTCCACAAAGTCCTTGCTTTCCTGGGAATCGGGCTTGACAGCCTCGTTTACCTCGGGGCTGCCTGCCTCATAGAGGGTGAGGGCATAATCGTTGATCCGCACATAGTCCAGATACCCCAGCTTTTTCCAGGTGGAATAGACATATTCCGTTTTATCGTCGGACTTGCTGGAGAGCTTGCGGTAGGTGCTGTCCTCAAAAAAGATGTTTTCACGGGGCACCAGCGTGTACACCATGGTGAACACGATGAGCATGATGATGAGAATGGAGAGGAGCGACCGGAGCAGCCGCTTCCATAAATACCCTTTCGACATAGGCAGGTACCGTCCTCTTGTTTTACTAAAGAGGGAGCCAGAGAAAGAATTCCGTCTGGCTCCCTCCAGGGTTCAGTTAGTTACAGGCATGGCCCTGGGGCCGATCTGCGCTTTTCTTACTCACCAGCCAGCCAGGCTTCCTTGGCGGCATAGTAGGTGTCCGCAAGCACGGGCTCGTCCAGGAGCTCCATGTACTTGAAGTAGGGCACCCGGTTGTAAGCGGCCTGGCCATAGAGGCCGTAGGCGGCGGAGAAGGGCTTCACCTTGCTGATGGACAGGGAGGCGCCGCTGGTGCTGTAGGGACGGAGGATACCGCCGGTCAGCAGCATGGCCTCAGCCTGGGCAAAGAGCTCGATGCGCTCGTCGCCGGTGGCCACGGTGGCCTTGTCGACCACAGCCTGGATATCCTCGAGACCCATGGTCTTCAGCACGGCCTTCTGCTCGTCGTCCTGACCCTGGTCAACATAGTTGATGCCGGAGTAGTTGAGCATGTCGCCGTCCTTGATGTCGAAGCAGTGGATGTAGGTCAGAGGATCGCCGTAGTCGGGACCCCAGCCGGCGCCGAACACCAGGTCGATGGAGTTGGACACACCGTCGGGCTGGTTGTAGAACGCGGAGTAGTACAC
>Ga0079305_1000313_pt1 | contig 110250 bp, 93 predicted proteins | sample LMS_cellobiose_e_FD_79183 | JGI IMG/M metagenome (GOLD analysis project Ga0079305, IMG submission 79183) | Rumen-fistulated moose microbial communities from Alaska, USA - LMS_cellobiose_enrichment | ecosystem: Host-associated > Mammals > Digestive system > Stomach > Rumen fluid ...
ATAGCAGAGGAAACCGCGATAATCAACACGCACGATAAAAAGCTTACAACGCGCCCGGGAGTGTCTAATACGAACGGGCAATTCGAGAATCTCAATAAAAGCTCGAGGAGTGATTTTTTAAGTGGTGAAGGAAGTCAAATACGGCAAAACTGTACGAAAGAGCTTTGCCAAAAAAGATGAAATCCTGGACATGCCGAACCTGCTGGAGGTTCAGAAAAGCTCCTACAAGTGGTTCCTTGAAACGGGACTGAAGGAAGTTTTCAGGGATGTTGCGGCCATCAGCGACTACAGCGGCAATCTTGAGCTCACTTTCATCGATTACACGATGGAAGACAAGCCAAAGTACGATGTTGAGGAATGCAAGGCGCGCGACGCAACCTATGCCGCGCCTCTCAAGGTAAGAGTGCGCCTGCGCAACAAGGAAACGGAAGAAATAAAGGAGCAGGAAATATTCATGGGCGATTTTCCGCTCATGACAAACGGCGGCACGTTCGTTATCAACGGCGCGGAGCGCGTTATCGTTTCCCAGATAGTGCGCAGCCCCGGCGTATATTACGACAAGAAAACAGACAAGACTCAGACCTCGGTCTACGGCGCCACACTCATTCCTTACCGCGGCGCATGGCTCGAATATGAGACGGACGTTTCCGATACCTTCTATGTCCGCATAGATAAAAACCGCAAAATACCCATAACCTGGCTCATAAGGGCTATAGGCAAGCAGGTGCAGGATAAGCCGTACACCTGGATAAGCGCCGCGCAGGATATGCCGGACGTCGCCACGCCCGAGCAGATCAAAGCTCTTTTCGGCGAGGATGAGCGCATAGTCGCCACGCTTGACAAGGATACCTGCAAGAGCCGCGAGGATTCGCTGCTTGAGATATACCGCCGCCTCCGTCCGGGCGATCCCCCCACGGTGGACAGCGCGGAGACCCTGCTTGAAAACCTTTTCTTCGATATGCGCCGTTACGACATTTCAAACGTAGGTCGCTATAAGTTCAATAAGAAGCTTGCTCTTTCAAACCGCATCGCGGGCTATACGCTCGCCGAGCCGGTCGCAGACCCGCTCACGGGCGAGATAATAGCGGAAGCCGGTGAAACTCTCACCAAGGAGCGCGCGCAGGAGCTCGAGAACAAGGGCGTATGCGACGTAGTTATTGCCGGCGACAAGCGCAATATAAAAGTATTCTCCAACGGCATGGTAAACCTTACCGACTTTGTGGACTGCGATCCCAAGGCCCTCGGCATCAAGGAAAAGGTTCGCTTTATCGTTCTGCGCGGTCTGCTTGAGCAGTACAAGGGCGAGGAGCTGCTGGAGGCCATATCCGACCATGCGGACGATCTTGTTCCGAAGCATATTATAGTAGACGATATTTTCGCCTCCATAAATTATCTCTGCTGCCTGGCAAACGGCCTCGGCGAAGCGGACGATATAGACCATCTCGGCAACAGGCGCGTAAGAAGCGTGGGCGAGCTGCTGCAGAATCAGTTCCGCGTGGGCTTCTCGAGGATGGAAAGAGTAATCAGAGAGCGCATGACGCTGCAGGATCTCGATATAGTGACTCCGCAGTCCCTTATAAACATCCGCCCGGTAACGGCGGCCATCAAGGAGTTCTTCGGCTCCTCGCCGCTGTCCCAGTTCATGGATCAGACGAACCCGCTTGCCGAGCTTACGCATAAGCGCAGAATGTCGGCCCTCGGCCCCGGCGGCCTCTCGAGAGAGAGAGCCAGCTTCGATGTGCGCGACGTTCACTACAGCCATTACGGCCGTATGTGCCCGATAGAGACGCCTGAAGGCCCGAACATTGGCCTTATATCCTATCTCGCGAGCTATGCGCGCATCAACGAATACGGCTTTATAATCGCTCCGTTCCGCAGAGTGGAAAAGGGTACCTGCCGCGTTACCGATGATATAGAGTATCTCAGCGCCGACGTTGAAGACAGATATATAGTCGCTCAGGCGACGGAGCCCGTAGATGAAAACGGCTGCCTGCTCAACCCGCGTATAACCTGCCGCCACCGCGAGGAGATAATCGAAGTAGACAGAGAAAGAGTAGACTTCATAGACGTATCTCCGCGCATGATGGTATCCATAGCAACGGCCATGATACCCTTCCTTGAAAACGACGACGCCAACCGCGCTCTGATGGGCGCAAACATGCAGAGGCAGGCCGTGCCGCTGCTCGTGACCGAAGCGCCCATAGTCGCAACAGGCATAGAGCACAAGTGCGCGGTCGACTCCGAGGTCGTTATAAACTCCGAAGGCGACGGCGTGGTAACGGGCGTCGACGCCACGGGCATCACCGTAAAATACGACAGCGGCGAAATTAAAGACTATAAGCTTACAAAGTTTGCCCGCACCAACCAGGGCACGTGCATCAATCAGCGCCCCATCGTGCAGGTGGGCGAGAGGATAACCGGCGAGAGCATACTTGCCGACGGCCCGGCTACGAGTCAGGGCGAGATATCCCTCGGCAAGAACGTGCTCGTAGGCTATATGACGTGGGAAGGCTACAACTACGAGGACGCGGTTCTCATAAACGAGCGCCTCGTCATGGATGACGTTTTCACGTCCATACACATAGAAGAATATGAGACCGACGCCAGAGATACGAAGCTCGGCCCCGAGGAGATCACGAGAGATATCCCCGGCGTAGGCGAGGATTCACTCAAGTATCTTGACGAGCGCGGAATAATCTGCGTCGGAGCGGAGGTACATCCCGGCGATATACTCGTAGGAAAGGTCACTCCAAAGGGCGAGACGGACCTCACCGCTGAGGAGAGGCTACTGCGCGCCATCTTCGGAGAAAAGGCCAGGGAAGTAAGAGATACTTCGCTTAAGGTCCCGCACGGCGAAAGCGGCATAGTGGTAGACGTAAAGGTCTTCACCCGCGAAAACGGCGATGAGATGGGCCCGGGCGTGAATATGGTAGTGCGCTGCTATATCGCGCAGAAGAGAAAGATATCCGTGGGCGATAAGATGGCCGGCCGCCACGGCAACAAGGGCGTAGTATCGCGCATTCTTCCGCGCGAGGATATGCCTTACCTGCCCGACGGCACTCCGCTTGATATAGCGCTCAACCCGCTGGGCGTTCCCTCCCGAATGAATATAGGGCAGGTCCTTGAGGTCCACCTCGGCCTCGCCGCCAGGGCCCTCGGCTGGAAGGTCGCGACGCCTGTATTCAACGGCGCCAACGAGAGAGTTATAGAGGAATACCTCGATATGGCGCATGAGGAAGCCGAAAAGCGCCGCATAGAGCGCGAGAACGATCCGCAGGCGGCAATGAGTCCGGAGGTGCGCTTCGACTTCGTAGAGAAGACGGGAAAGACCATCCTCTACGACGGCCGCACGGGCGAGCCGTTCGATAATCCCGTGACCGTAGGCTACACATACTTCCTCAAGCTCCACCACCTGGTAGACGATAAGATCCACGCGCGCTCCACAGGCCCGTATTCGCTCGTAACTCAGCAGCCTCTGGGCGGCAAGGCTCAGTTCGGCGGCCAGCGCTTCGGCGAAATGGAGGTCTGGGCGCTGGAGGCTTACGGCGCGGCCTATACTCTGCAGGAGATACTCACCGTCAAGTCCGACGACGTTACCGGCCGCGTGCGCACCTATGAGTCCATAGTAAAGGGGCATGACGTGCCGCAGCCCGGAGTGCCGGAATCCTTCAAGGTCCTTATAAAGGAAATGCGTTCTCTCTGCCTCGATATCCGAGTCCTCGATAAGGAAGGCAACGAGATAGAACTGAAGGATGACGACGATGATTTCCAGGGCTTCCAGGAGGGCGATATTTATCAGTCCAGCGACCAGGAGATAGAGGCCGGCGGCTTTACCATCGAGGACGTTGAAGACCCGGGTCTCGGCGCGGACGATTACGAGGACGACGATTACACGGATTCCGACACGGACGACGATTACGATGATGAATGACCGGGCGAGTGTGACACGAAAGGAAGGATCGTTTTAATGGCTTTCACACCTTTTGACGCTATACAGATAGGAATAGCTTCCCCCGAAATGATTCGCGAATGGTCTTACGGCGAAGTGAAAAAGCCTGAGACTATAAACTATAGAACACTTAAACCCGAACGCGACGGCCTTTTCTGCGAAAGGATTTTCGGCCCGACGAAGGACTGGGAGTGCCACTGCGGAAAGTATAAAAAAATACGCTTCAAGGGCAAGATCTGCGACCGCTGCGGCGTTGAGGTAACAAAGGCGAAGGTGCGCCGCGAGCGCATGGGTCACATTGAGCTTGCCGCTCCTGTTTCCCACATCTGGTATTTCAAGGGCATACCCTCGCGCATGGGCCTGCTGCTGGACGTATCGCCGAGAATCCTTGAGAAGGTGCTTTACTTCGCGGCGTATATAGTGACCGATCCGGGCTTTACTCCGCTCGCAAAGTATCAGATACTCAGCGAAAAAGAGTACCGCGATATGTACGAGAAGTATGAGGATGACTTCAAGGCCGGCATGGGCGCCGAAGCGATAAAAGAGCTTCTCGCGGATATAGACTGCAACGAGCTTGCCGAGCAGCTCAAGAAAGAGCTCAAGGACGCCTCGGGGCAGAAAAAGGCAAAGATAGTAAAAAGACTCGAGGTAGTAGAATCCTTCAGGCTCTCCGGCCAGAAGCCGGAGTGGATGATAATAGACGTTCTTCCGGTGATCCCGCCGGAGATACGCCCGATGGTCCAGCTTGACGGCGGCAGATTCGCCACCAGTGACCTGAACGATCTCTACAGAAGAGTTATAAACCGCAACAACCGCCTCAAGAGGCTCATCCAGCTCAACGCGCCGGATATCATAGTCCGCAACGAAAAGAGGATGCTGCAGGAAGCGGTGGACGCGCTCATAGACAACGGCCGCCGCGGCAGAGCGGTCACCGGCGCCAATTCCCGCGCGCTCAAGTCCCTTTCCGATATGCTCAAGGGCAAGCAGGGAAGATTCCGCCAGAACCTTCTCGGCAAACGCGTCGACTATTCCGGCCGTTCCGTTATAGTCGTCGGCCCCGACCTCAAGCTCCATCAGTGCGGCCTGCCGAAGGAAATGGCCATAGAGCTTTTCCGCCCCTTCGTTATGAAAAAGCTCGTTGAGGACGGCATGGCAAACAACATAAAGAGCGCCAAGAAGATGATAGACAAGGGCCGTACGGAAGTCTGGGACGCGCTGGACGTCATCATCAAGGAGCATCTTGTGCTGCTCAACCGCGCGCCTACGCTTCACCGCCTCGGCATACAGGCCTTTGAGCCGGTGCTCGTAGAGGGGCGCGCGCTCAAGCTCCACCCACTGGTATGTACGGCTTACAACGCCGACTTCGACGGCGACCAGATGGCGGTTCACGTTCCGCTTTCGGCCGAGGCCCAGCAGGAAGCAAGAACGCTCATGCTCTCTGTCAACAACCTTCTCCGTCCTCAGGACGGCCGGCCTGTTACCGTTCCTACCCAGGACATGATACTCGGCTCCTATTACCTTACCTTTGAGAGAAATGAAATGGGAACGGGCAAGGTCTTCTCCAATCCCAACGAGGCGATGCTTGCGTATGACGCGGGAGCCCTCGGCATCCATTCTCCGATAAAGGTGAGAGTGAGCAGAGAGATCGACGGCGTGATGCAGTACAGATTAATAGATACTACCATCGGCCGCATCATTTTCAACGAGCCCATACCGCAGGATCTCGGCTTTGTCGACAGAGACGATCCTGAGCACGCTTTCGACTACGAGATAAACTTCCGCGTCGGCAAAAAGCAGCTCGGCCAGATAATCGATATGTGCATCGCGAAGCACGGCTTCGCCATTTCCGCCGTAATGCTCGATAATATCAAGGCCCTGGGCTTCAAGTATTCAACCAAGGGAGCCATCACCATATCCGTTTCGGATATGACTATCCCGGGCAAGAAAAAAGAGCTCATCTCCGAGACAGAGCAGGAAGTAATAAAGATAGAGCGCATGTACAAGCGCGGCCTGATAACCAACGACGAGCGCTACCGTCTCGTGGTTGCCAAGTGGGAAGAGACCACGAAGAACGTTACGGACGCGCTGCAGAACGCGCTCGACGAATTCAACCCGATATACATGATGGCAAACTCCGGCGCCCGCGGCAGCATGAATCAGATCCGCCAGCTGGCCGGCATGCGCGGACTTATGGCGAATACGTCCGGCAAGACGATAGAGATACCCATCAAGTCAAACTTCCGCGAAGGCCTTTCCGTTCTCGAGTATTTCATCTCCTCGAGAGGCGCGAGAAAGGGCCTGGCAGATACGGCTCTTCGTACGGCCGACTCCGGTTACCTTACGAGACGTCTCGTAGACGTTTCTCAGGAGGTCATAATCCGCGAGGAGGACTGCGGTTCGCATACGGGCATAACCGTCAGCGAGATATCCGAAAACGGCCAGGTGGTCCAGACCTTCGGAGAGGCCATAAACGGCCGCTATCCGCTCAACGACGTAATAGCCCCCGATACGGGCGAGCTTCTCTTCACTCACGAGCACATGCTTCTTGCGAGCGACGCAAAGGTACTTGAGGCGCATGGCATCCACAGCCTGCCGGTGCGCACGATACTCTCCTGCGAGGCAAGGCGCGGCGTATGCGCAAGGTGCTACGGCATGAACCTTGCCACCGGCGAGCCGGTGAGCGCGGGCGAAGCGGTAGGCGTTATCGCGGCGCAGTCGATAGGCGAGCCGGGCACGCAGCTTACAATGCGTACGTTCCACACCGGCGGCGTAGCGGGCGACGATATAACCCAGGGCCTTCCGAGAGTTGAAGAGCTTTTCGAGGCCAGAAAGCCGAAGAAGCTGTGCGTTCTCGCCGAAATAGGCGGAACTGTCAGCATGGAAGAGACTCGTAAAAACACGATGTGCAGCATCACGATAACGAACGATACGGAAACGAGGACCTATGCCGTCCCGTACAGCCTCGGAATAAAGGTCAGCGACGGGCAAACCGTCGAGAAGGGCCAGGAGCTCACGGGAGGCGTTCTCAGTCCGCACGACGTTCTGCGCATACGCGGAGTAGAGGCAGTTCAGCACTACCTTATAGAAGAGGTCCTGAAGGTATACCGCCAGCAGGGCGTTGATATCAACGACAAGCATATAGAGGTCATAGTCCGCCAGATGATGCGCAAGGTAAAGGTGGATGAGGCCGGAAGCACTGATCTTCTCTCCGGAGCAACAGTGGACGTGCTCGAGTTCAAGGATGCTTACCGCAGCGTTAAGGAGCGCATCGACGCCGGCGAAGAGGGGCTCATCCTGCCGACCTGCACCCAGATACTCATGGGCATAACGAAGGCCTCTCTTGCAACGGAATCCTTCCTCTCCGCCGCATCCTTCCAGGAGACGACGAAGGTCCTCACCGAAGCGGCGATAAAGGGCAAGGTAGACCACCTTATCGGCCTGAAGGAGAACGTCATTATAGGCAAGCTTATTCCCGCCGGCAGCGGACTTGCCGCGTATGACGAGATCCCGGAGGAAAACGACGCTCCGCAGGAGAAAGAGCCTCAGGTTGAAGGATTCTGAGGGACCTGAGGAAAAACGAAGGGAAAAAACGTATTTTTCCAGGGAAAAGTTTCAAAATATACTGTATATTCATTATTGACTATATGGAAAAGCCGTGTTAAAATCTATCTTTGGCTGGATCAAAACCGTTCCGGCCAAAGAGCACGGCCACGGCAGGAGGTATTACAATGCCGTCACGGCTGCATACAGGGCGCGCTTTAGTGGGAGTAAAGCAATCCCGGCGCGCGCTCAAGGACGATTCGGTACAGCTGGCGTTTATAGCCGAGAATGCCGAGGACAGAATAAAAAAGCCGCTGCTGGATCTCTGCCGGGAGAAGGGCGTTGAAGCCGTTATGGTGCCCACCATGCAGGAGCTCGGCAAATACTGCGGTATAGACGTAGGCGCAGCGATAGCGGTGCTGCGCAAGTGAAAAGCTTTTAGCGGGAAGCGAAAGCCGAACGTTAAAAATATCATTATTCAAGAAAGGAGGAAACCCATGCCGACATTCAATCAGCTTGTCAGAAAAGGCAGAGAAAAGGTGACCTACAAGTCCACGTCTCCGGCACTGCAGAAAGGCCTCAATACCATTGAGAACAGGCAGACCGACCTCAGCTCTCCGCAGAAGAGGGGCGTTTGCACTGCAGTCAGAACGGCTACCCCGAAGAAGCCTAACTCCGCTCTCCGTAAGATTGCCCGTGTGCGTCTTACCAACGGATACGAAGTAACGGCCTATATCCCGGGCGTAGGACACAACCTTCAGGAGCACTCGGTCGTTATGATCAGAGGCGGACGTGTAAAGGACCTTCCTGGCGTAAGATACCACATCATCCGCGGTACCCTCGATACCCAGGGCGTTGCCAACCGTATGCAGGCTCGTTCCAAGTACGGAGCCAAGAGGCCGAAGGCCAAGAAGTAAGGCACTGTACGCACGATTGTATTTTTCAATCGGCGCGGCGTTATCGCCGCAGCCCTGATGTTTATATATTTTATTGTATGGACCTCGGGGCATTCACGGAGCTCTCCCAGAGTGAGCTTCGAGTACCTATGACATCATCACATAATGAAGGAGGGAAGTATAGTGCCCAGAAGAGGTAATGTTCCCAAAAGAGAGGTTCTGCCGGATCCTGTGTATAACTCGGTCCTGGTGACAAAGCTGATAAACAGCATCATGCTCGACGGCAAGAAGGGCGTTGCGCAGAAGGTCGTTTACGACGCGTTCGACATCATAGCCGAAAAGACAGGTAAGAACGCGCTTGAGGTTTTCGTGCAGGCTCTTGAAAACATCATGCCGTCCCTGGAGGTAAAGGCTCGCCGTGTCGGCGGCGCCACCTACCAGGTACCTATTGAAGTAAAGCCCAACAGAAGGCAGACGCTCGGCCTGAGATGGCTCACAAACTATTCCAGAAGCCGCGGCGAAAAGACAATGAAGGAACGTCTTGCAGGCGAGATACTTGACGCGAGCAACAACACCGGCAGCTCCGTTAAGAAGCGCGAAGATACCCATAAGATGGCTGAGTCCAACAAGGCGTTCGCTCATTATCGTTGGTAAGGCGCAGCGTTTTACGGATAAAACGCACGCAGGAGTGAGGAGAGAATATGGCAAGGCAGTATTCCCTTGAAAAAACAAGGAATATAGGAATAATGGCGCACATCGACGCAGGCAAGACCACAACGACTGAGCGCATCCTGTTCTATACGGGGCGCACTTATAAGCTCGGCGAAGTGCATGAAGGCGCTGCGACGATGGACTGGATGGAGCAGGAGCAGGAGAGAGGCATAACGATCACTTCGGCCGCCACTACATGCTTTTGGAAGGATCACAGAATAAATATAATCGATACCCCGGGTCACGTTGACTTTACGGTGGAAGTAGAGCGTTCGCTGCGCGTTCTCGACGGCAGCGTAACGGTTCTGTGCGCCAAGGGCGGCGTAGAGCCCCAGTCTGAGACGGTGTGGCGTCAGGCGGATCACTACCATGTGCCGAGAATGATATACATTAATAAAATGGATATCATGGGCGCAGATTTCTTCAACGTACTCAACATGGTGCACGACAGGCTCAAGGCCAACGCTGTGCCGATCCAGCTCCCGATAGGCGCGGAAGCAAATTTCCGCGGTATCATCGATCTCGTTTCCATGAAGGCTGACGTCTATTACGACGATCTCGGCAAGGATATGAGAGAGGAAGAGATACCCGAAGATATGCTTGAGCTTGCAAGGGAATACCGCAGCAAGCTTATAGAGGCCGTATCGGATTTTGACGACGAGATTATGGAAAAGTACCTTGAAGGCGAAGAGGTTTCCGCCGAGTCCATCAAAGCGGCTATTCGCAAGGGAACCATCGCCGTTAAGATGATGCCGGTCGTATGCGGCACATCCTACAGGAACAAGGGAGTTCAGAAGCTGCTCGACGCCATAGTTGACTATCTGCCGTCCCCGCTCGATGTTCCCGCCATTGAAGGCAAAAACCCGGATACTGGCGAAGAGGAGACAAGGCCCGCCGATGACAGCGCGCCGTTCTCCGCGCTTGCGTTCAAGATCATGACCGACCCGTATGTGGGCAGACTGTCGTTCTTCCGCGTTTATTCAGGCATGATGAATACCGGCGGAACGGTCATAAACTCCACGAAGGGCCAGCGTGAGCGCCTCGGAAGGCTGCTGCAGATGCACGCAAACCACAGAGAGGATATAGATGCCGTCTATTCCGGAGATATCGTAGCCGCCGTGGGTCTTAAAAACACCACCACCGGCGATACTCTCTGCGATGAAAAGCACAAAATAGTGCTTGAATCCATGGAATTCCCAGAGCCGGTCATTCGTGTCGCTATCGAACCGAAGACCAAAGCCGGCCAGGAAAAGATGGCGGTTGCCCTCGCCAAGCTTGTAGAGGAAGACCCGACCTTCAAGGCCTTTACAGACCAGGAGACAGGGCAGACGATTATCGCGGGCATGGGCGAGCTCCATCTGGAGATCATAGTGGACAGGCTTCTGCGCGAATTCAAGGTAGAAGCAAACGTAGGCAAGCCGCAGGTATCCTATAAGGAAACCATAAAGAATTCTGCAACTGTCGAAACAAGATACGTAAGGCAGTCAGGCGGCAAGGGCCAGTACGGCCACGTAAAGATAACGATTGAACCGAACGAACCCGGCAAGGGTTACGAGTTCATCAACAAAATCACCGGCGGTGTTATTCCGAAGGAGTATATACCCGCGGTCGATCAGGGCATACAGGGCGCCATGCAGGCGGGCCCGCTTGCCGGATTCAACGTTGTAGACGTCAAGGTCACACTGTTCGACGGCAGCTTCCACGAGGTGGACTCCTCCGAAATGGCCTTTAAGATCGCAGGCTCCATGGCGTTCAAGGAGGCGTGCCTTAAGGCTCAGCCCGTGCTGCTCGAGCCTATCATGAAGGTTTCGGTAACTACGCCGGACGAATACCTCGGAGACGTTATAGGCGACCTAAACTCAAGAAGAGGGCAGGTCCTCGGCATGGAGAACCGCAGCGGCGCCACTCAGATAGACGCCGATGTGCCTCTTTCCATGATGTTCGGATACGCCACCGACCTGCGTTCAAAAACGCAGGGCAGAGCGCAGTACAGCATGGAGCCGAGCCACTATGTAGAAGTCCCAAAATCGATTCAGGACGAAATTATTACGCGCAGAGCGTAAGTTCCTGTTGCAAAATCGCGCTGTATACTGTACAATAGCGCGAGAATCAGTATTAACATTTAATTTACAAAAAACAAGGAGGATTAATCCACATGGCAAAGCAGAAGTTTGAGAGAACAAAGCCGCATGTAAATATCGGCACTATCGGTCACGTTGACCATGGCAAGACCACCCTTACAGCCGCTATTACCAAGTGGCTCTCTTTCCAGGGCGGCGCACAGTACACCAGCTACGCCAACATAGACAAGGCTCCTGAAGAGCGCGAGCGCGGCATCACCATCAACACCGCACACGTCGAGTATGAGACCGCAAAGCGTCATTACGCTCACGTTGACTGCCCGGGCCATGCCGACTATATCAAGAACATGATCACCGGCGCCGCTCAGATGGACGGCACCATCCTCGTTATCGCCGCTTCCGACGGCCCGATGGCTCAGACCCGTGAGCACATCCTGCTTGCCCGTCAGGTCGGCGTTCCCGCCATCGTTGTTTTCCTCAACAAGGTCGACCAGGTCGACGACGAAGAGCTCCTCGAGCTCGTCGAGATGGAAGTTCGCGAGCTGCTCAGCAAGTACGAGTTCCCCGGCGACGACATCCCCATCATCCGCGGCTCCGCTCTTAACGCTCTTTCCAGCGAGTCAACCGATCCCAATGCTCCCGAGTATCAGTGCATCAAGGAGCTCATGGAGGCTGTCGACAGCTATATCCCGACTCCTGAGCGTAAGGCTGACCTGCCCTTCCTTATGCCTGTTGAGGACGTCTTCACCATCACCGGCCGCGGCACCGTTACCACCGGCCGTGTTGAGCGTGGCCGCGTAAAGGTCGGCGACGAAGTCGAGATCGTAGGTATCAAGGAAACCAGGAAGACCGTCGTTACCGGCACCGAGATGTTCCACAAGACCCTCGAGTATGCCGAGGCCGGCGACAATGTCGGTACTCTTCTCCGCGGCGTTGCGAAGAACGAGGTCGAGCGCGGCCAGGTTCTTGCCAAGCCCGGCTCCATCCATCCCCGCACGAAGTTCCTCGGCCAGGTTTACGTTCTGACCAAGGATGAAGGCGGCCGTCATACTCCGTTCTTCAACAACTATCGTCCGCAGTTCTATTTCCGTACCACCGACGTTACCGGCGTCATCACCCTTCCCGAAGGCGTTGAGATGTGCATGCCGGGCGATAACGTCGAGATGAACGTTGAGCTCATCACCCCGATAGCTATCGAAGTAGGTCTTCGTTTCGCTATTCGTGAGGGCGGCAGAACGGTCGGCTCAGGCGTTGTTATCGAAGTTGACTGATTGTTAACAATTAAAAGACACGAACGCTTATGCGTTCGTGTCTTTTGTTTTTGGATATTCGAGCCCGTGCATAAAGCCGTCGAGCGCGGTGGACTGCACGTCGCCGGCTATGACGAAGTTTTTGCAGACTATGATATCCGCCACGGCGCCGCAGTCCGCTTCCGGGTAGTTAAGTATCCTGTATGTATAGCGAGTTGCCTCCATGCCGAGGTATTCGGAGAGATCAAAGCCCTGCGAGAGCTGTATTTCGTTGTAGTTTTCATATACCTCAGGGAAATCGCGCGGGATAATTATTTCCTGCGTTTCCATCGGTTCCTCATCTACCTGCCAGCCGTAGCCGGAAAGAAATGAGATGCGCTCCTCGTTTGTCCCTGCCGCGAGGGGAGAAGGCGCTTTTGTTTTTTTGCCGGCCCTTGCGGCGATAAGGACGAGCGCGCATAAAATGACGGCGAGGATTATTATCCCGGCCACTGCCTTCTTTTTGCTCATTTTTGCTGTGACGACAAACATTTCATATCACTCCCAGATAAAAATTACACAAGCTTCGGTATATGATATTTATGCGCGGAACGTTTTTTTCAGTACATCTCATAAAAAAGCACCAAAAATTCATAAAAAAACTTATTGAAAAAGGCAGAAAAATCGGTTATTATGTTAATGTATATAATGACGAATGTATACCTCGCAAATCATAGAAAACGGCTGAGAGTGAGGAGGACCGCCTATGTCAAGCAGGATTTTTCAGGGCATAATAGTTCAGATGAGAGAGGCCACGGACAGAATCGTCGGTATTGTAGATACTACGGGCACAGTCGTTTCCTGCAGCGAATTATCAATGATGGGCACTACGCTCGATAAGACCTCGGATTTCATAAACAGCAAGGCGTTCGACTGTGTAGTGGTCCGCGGAGGGAAGACCTATAAGCTCCTTCCCGGCAGAGACGGGACGTTTGACTATGCCGTTTTCGTCGAAGGGGAAGATGAGCACGCGAAGTCCGTCTGCATTTTGGCGGCTATCGCCCTGGGCGAGGCCAAGGCTTTTTATGATGAAAAGTTTGATAAGGCCATGTTCGTCAAAAACGTCATAACTGAGAATATAATGCCCGGCGACATCTATGTCCGCGCCCGCGATCTCAGGTTCGATATGGAGACAGTCAGAGCTGTGTTCATAATTAGGCAGATAAAGCGTTCTGATATAGCCACTCTCGAGCTCGTAAAGGGTATGTTCCCGAATAATTCACAGGACTTTGTACTGAGCATGAATGAGACGGATATCGTGCTTATAAAAGAAGTGCCCGATGAGATAGACCATAAAGAACTGCGCCGTATTGCGGCGGGGATAGAAGAGAATATTTCCTCGACCCTCGGCATTAAGACGGTCATAGGCATCGGCTCACTGGCGAAGCATCTGAGGGAGCTTGCCGACAGATACAAGGAAGCGCAGACGGCGATCGAGGTGGGCAAGGTGTTCGACGGCGAGAACACCATCCTCAATTATGAGAGCCTCGGCATTGGCAGGCTTATATATCAGCTTCCGACTACTCTCTGCGAGATGTTCCTCTCGGAGGTCTTCAAAAAGAATCCGATAGATTCCATCGACCAGGAGACGCTTTACACCATTAGCAAATTCTTTGAAAACAACCTTAACGTTTCCGAAACGGCGAGAAAGCTTTTCGTGCACAGGAATACGCTCGTATACAGGCTTGAAAAAATAAAGAAGCTTACGGGCCTCGATCTGCGCGAATTCGATTACGCGATCATATTCAAGGTAGCCCTTATGGTAAAGAAGTACCTTGAGTCTCAGGAAATGAAGTATTGATAGAATACAGCTACTGAAAGGCACCTTGTACCATGGTTAAAATGCAGAATGTTAAAAAGGATTACGATAACGGCGCGAAGGCGCTCAAATCGGTAAGCCTTGAAATAAAAGACGGGGAGTTCGTTTTTCTTGTCGGGCCGAGCGGCTCTGGAAAATCGACTATAATAAAGCTGATAACGGGAGAGATAGCGCCGACAGAAGGCGATATTATCGTAAACGGCTACGATCTTTGCTCCATATCGCGCCGAAAAATGCCCTATATGAGAAGGACTATAGGAGTTATATTCCAGGATTTCAGGCTCATACAGAACAAGACTGTTTTTGAAAACGTCGCTCTGGCGATGCGAGTAATGGGGCGCTCCGGCAAGGAAATAAAAAAGAGAGTTAATTACGTTCTCGAGCTTGTCGGAATGGAAAACAAGGCGGACAGGAAGCCCGAGGAGCTCGCCGGCGGCGAGCAGCAGAGAGTGGCGATAGCCAGGGCGCTGGCAAACAACCCGCAGATGATAATAGCGGACGAGCCTACCGGCAACCTCGACCCGGCGCGCAGCCTTGAGATCATGCTCCTTATTAAAAAGATAAACGAACTTGGCACAACTGCGCTTGTCGTAACGCATGAGAGAGAACTGGTCAACCGCATCGGAGAGCGAGTCGTGGCTATCGACAGCGGCAGGATAATAAGCGACGGAATGGACGGGTACTATAACTATGAAGCGTAGGAGCACCAATTTCGGCTATTTCGTAAGAGAAGGCGTAGGAAGCATTTTTACGCACGGGTTCATGTCCTTTGCAACCATTACCGTGATAATTGCGTGCCTTATAATAATGGGAAGCTTCGCGCTCCTTACTCTTAACATAAATAAGATGCTTGAAACGGTAGGCAGCGAGAATCAGATCCTTGCGTTCGTGGATGAAAATCTCGCCGAGGAGCAGGCAAGGGCCCTGCAGAGCAAAGTTGAAGAGACGTATAACGTGAGCTCTGCTGTCTTTGTAACGCGCGCCGAGGCTATGGAGGCTTTCACGAGTCAGTACAGCGATACCGGCCTTTTTGAAAACATGGATTCCTCCATATTGAGAGACAGATTCATGGTTTATCTTGATGACGTCGGAGAGATGGCGGCAACCAGAGAGGCTCTGCGGCAGATTCCCGGAATAGTCAACGTCAACGCGCATCTGGAGATAGCCAGGGGCTTTATAACGGTAAGGAATATAGTAAACTGGGTGTCGATCGCTCTGGTCGTACTGCTCTTTATAATATCGCTTTTTATTATGGCAAATACCATAAAGCTTGCCACAATAGACAGGCGGGAGGATATAGCCATAATGAAAATGGTGGGCGCGACAAACGGCTTTATACGCTGGCCCTTCGTTATAGAGGGGCTTATGCTGGGCATATGCGGTTCGCTGCTGGCGTTCCTTCTGCAGTGGGGCATATACAGGTTCGCATCGGAGAAAATTGCAGAGCTTTCAACTTTTTCGTTCCTGAATGTTATCCCGTTCGTTACTCTGGCTTTGCCGATGGTAGGAGTTTTCCTCGCGGTGGGGCTCTTGGTGGGTATAGGCGGGAGCCTTATGACGATAAAGAATTATCTGAAGGTCTGATAAAGGAGTTCCTTTTATGAGCAAGCGTAGAAAAAGGATAGTCAGCATAGTTGCCTGCGTGCTTGCCGGAATAATAATCATTACTTTCATTGTTTCGGCTTTAGCCCCCAGGGCAGCGGCCACGGAGCCGTCGGAGGAGGCCATAAAGGACCTCAAGGCGAAGGCGGCTGTCCTCTCTCAGAAAAAATCCGAGCTGCAGTCGGAAATAGATTCTTATCTCAGCGAAAAATCGAGTATCCTCGATCAGATAGAGCTGCTCGACAAGCGCTATATAAACACCCAGGATACTATTGACAACCTTGAAGAGCAGATAGAGCTTTATAACGAGCTTGTGGCTCAGAAGGAAGACGAGCTGAAGATCGCCACGGCAAACGAGCAGGAGCAGTTTGAAAGGTACAAGGCCAGGATCCGCGCCATGGAGGAAAACGGCGCCGTTTCCTATCTGTCCATACTTTTCGGCGCAAACGATTTCAGCGATATGCTCGGCAGGATAGATATTATCTCCGAGGTAATGGACGCCGACAAGCGCATGGCAGACGATCTGACGGCTGCGAAAAACGCGCTTGCAGAGGCCAAGGCCGCCTATGAGGAGACGAGAGACGGTCTTGAGCAGACCAAGGCAGAGCTTGAGGATCTCAAGGTGCAGCTCGAGGCGGAGAGACTGGAGTCCGTAAAGCTTGTCGAGGCCCTCGAGGGCAACATCGACGAGCTCAACAAAATGTACGATGAAGAGGACGCCGCGGAAGAGGCCATCTGGGATGAAATAAACGAAATGCAGGCTGAGCTCGACCGCAGGGCGGAGGAAGCGAGGAAAAAGGCCGAGGAAGAGGCAAGAAAAAAGCAGGAGCTTGAGAATTCGGCTGCGTATATCGTTTCCACCGGCTCGTTCATATGGCCGAGCGCGGTCAGCCGGAAGGTGACGTCTCCCTACGGTATGCGTTATCATCCCACACTGTATGTCTGGCGCATGCACAGCGGCATCGATATAGGCGGCGCCGACTACGGCACCGATATACTCGCGGCTGACGGCGGCGTTGTCTCTGTGGCTACATACGGCAGCGGCTACGGCAACTATGTAATGATAAATCACGGCAACGGAATTATGACGCTCTACGCGCACATGAGCAAGTATTATGTTTCCGTGGGCGATGTTGTAAAGCAGGGAGACGTTATCGGCGCCGTTGGCAGCACGGGCGTTTCCACAGGACCGCACATACATTTTGAAATACGAATAAACGGCTCGACAGTGGACCCGCTGCAGTACTTCAGCAACTATATAAAGGGCTGGAGCGATTGATAAAAGCGAAAGCGCCCATAGGGTGTTCAAGTTAGGGATACAACAGCTTCAGGAAGAATCTTTTCGCGGCAAGCTGCGTTAAAGATGCTCGGAATACATAGCCGGTATTCCTGCGCTTTTTGCCTTGCCTGCCACAAAAATCTTTCTTCTTGAGGTGCAAAGCAGTTTTGAGCGAGAGATTTTTCGTTCAGGCAAAACAGAATAATCCGGGAATACTTGACGTATTTCCGGATTATTTTATGAAGCATGGGCGGGAAAAAACCGCTCAAAACCTATTGTCTCCCTAATTTGAACGCCCTTTTTACGGGCGCTTTTTTATGCATTCTTCCTCCATGTACGGCATACTCTTGCACGGGGGTGCCGACATGCTGGGATTGATAGAAACAGGCGAATCGGGAAAAATGCAGACGGAGAAGCTCAGCCTGCTCGGAATGCGCTGCTTAAGAGTACGCGTTGCGGCCGGCAGAGGAGGAGCGCCGACGGCAAAAGGGCTTAGCGGTGCTGCAAAATATCTGAAAGAGAACGGAGTATTCAGGATATGCCCTGAAGAAGACTTTGAATGCGGAGAAGCCTTCGGGCGCGCCGGATTCGTTTTTGCCGACGCCGGGACATACAGAGCAGCCGTTGCCGGAAAAGCTCTCGCAGCGGCGGGAGGCCGCTGCGCGGCGGTGTTTGCGCCGCAGCTTACGCCTGTATGCGAAAAACCGTTTCTCGAGATGTGCGCGCACTTTGAGCGCGTGATGCTGAAGCTCGATTCCGGCGGGGAGGGAGTGTGCCTCGCCCTCGAAAGGCTTACCGGAGTTTCGGCGCTGAACGATCCCTCTAAAAAAATGCTCGCGGAGGCTGACGCCGCCGTGTTTTTTTCGGCTCCCATGAGCACGGTGAGGCTTTCGAAAAAGTGCATGGCGTATTCGGTACGCCTGCCCTTTCCCTCGAATGTGAAGTGCCGGCGCATAATAGATCATGCCGTGCCGGGAATAAAGCTTCCTGGAGATATTTCGGAGCGCTATTGTGAGGAAAAAATACTTTCCGAGGCGCTGCTCGCGGGGACGCTCAAGGCGGATGAGCTCGAAATAGTATCGTTAAAACAGCTTGACAGTTAAGGGAAGGGCCTTTATAATTTAACGGATAATAAACTATAGAATTGATTGCCGTACCATCGGCGAAAGGATGACTTTAAAATGGCAAAAGAGCCCCGTTTTAAAATGAGTCAGGAGCGGTATGACAAGCTCGTAGAGGAGCTCAATTACCTCCAGACCGTAAGAGAAAAAGAAGTTGCCGAGCTTATAAAAGAAGCCCGCAGCTTCGGCGATCTCTCTGAAAACAGCGAATACGATGAGGCGAAAACGGAGCAGGGCAAGCTCTACTCCCGCATTGCAGAGATAAAAAATCTCATAGATAACGCGGAGATAACGGAGAAGAGCAAGGATACCAATAAGGTCACCATGGGCAACAAGGTGACCGTGCTCGACCTCGAGTTCGATGAGACCGTGACCTATCAGATAGTAGGCTCCCAGGAAGCGGACCCGATGTCGGGCCGTATTTCCGATGATTCTCCGCTCGGTTCTGCGATTCTCGGCGGCAAAGCCGGCGAGACGGTCACTATAAGCGCGCCGGACGGCGAATTTAAGTATAAGATTATTTCTATACAGAAGTAACCTATCCGCCTGCACAGGCAGGTTTCCGATATTTATAGTAAGGGGAATAAAAAATGGCAGAAGAAAATCCGGCCGTTGTCGGCCCGGCGGAGGAAAACCTTTCCGAAATCCTTCAGATAAGACGTGAAAAGCTCGCAAGGCTCTGCGAAGACGGCAGAGACCCGTTTGCGGAAACAATATATCGGCGTACAGCGTTTTCCGCGCAGATTAAGGATAATTTTGACGAATACGACGGCAAAACCGTTTCTGCGGCCGGCCGCATAATGAGCAAGCGCGATATGGGCAAGGCCTTTTTCTGCGACCTGAAGGACGACAAGGGGAAGATACAGATATACGTCCGCGTGAACGAGCTCGGAGAAGAAGCCTACGCGGAGTTCAAGAAGTTCGATATAGGCGATATAGTCGGCCTGGAGGGCTTCGTTTTCCGCACGCGCCGGGGAGAGATATCCATCCACGTTACGGCGATAAAGCTGCTGGCAAAGTCTCTGCGCCCGCTGCCGGAGAAGTTCCACGGTCTTACTGATACCGATCTTAAATACCGCCAGCGCTATCTTGATCTGATAATGAACGACGACAGCCGCCGTACCTTTGAGATCAGAACGAAGTTTATAAGCTTCCTTCGCCGCTATTTGGACGAGCGGGGCTATATGGAGGTTGAGACGCCGGTATTGAACTCCGTCTCTGCCGGAGCGGCCGCGCGCCCGTTCATAACCCACCACAACACGCTGGATATAGATATGTACCTTCGCATTGCGACAGAGCTCAACCTGAAGCGCCTTATAATAGGCGGTATCGAGCGCGTATACGAGATAGGACGCATTTTCCGCAACGAGGGTATGGATACCCGCCACAACCCGGAATTCACCAGTGTGGAGCTCTATGAGGCCTATACGGATTTCCGCGGCATGATGGATATTGCCGAGGGAGTAATCTCGGGCGCTGCAAAGGAGATCCTCGGCACCTATGAGGTGGACTGGCTGGGACAGCATATAGACCTTACGCCCGGCTGGCCGCGACTGACAATGATCGACGCGGTGAAGCAGTATGTCGGCGTCGATTTCGGCGCGATTACTGACGACGCCGAGGCGGTCGCTGCCGCAAACGCAGTAGGTGTTGAGCTGGCGGACGCCGCGGAAAAGACCTGGGGCAACGCGCTGTATGCCTGCTTCGACCAGAAGGTAGAAGAGCACCTGGTGCAGCCCACGTTCATAACCATGTACCCGGTGGAGGTTTCGCCGCTTACCAAGCGCTCTCCGGAAGACCCGAGGCTCACCGAGCGGTTCGAGTTTTTCATCTGCCACAGCGAGATAGGAAACGCATACTCAGAGCTGAACGATCCTATAGATCAGCGCGGCCGCTTTATGAAGCAGGCCGAGCAGCGCGCCCGCGGCGACGAAGAGGCGGAGATGCTGGATGAGGATTTCCTCACGGCTATGGAGTACGGTATGCCCCCGACGGGCGGTATGGGCATAGGGATAGACCGCTGCGTAATGATGCTGACCGGCCGCGATTCCATCCGTGACGTTCTGCTTTTCCCGACGATGAAGCCCTTAGATACACCCAAGGACAAAAATGGTGTACAGATTTCGGGGCCGGAAGCAAATGAAGAAAAGGCTCCTTCCGTACAGGAGAAAGTCCCGGAAAAGATCGACTTCTCCAACGTCGTGATCGAGCCCTTGTTCCAAGATCAGGTGGATTTTGACACCTTCTCCAAGAGCGATTTCCGCGCCGTGAAGGTGCTGGACTGCCAGGCGGTGAAGAAGTCCAAGAAGCTGCTGCAATTCACCCTGGACGACGGTTCCGGCGAGAATCGGACGATTTTAAGCGGTATTCACGCCTATTATGAGCCGGAAGAGCTGATCGGCAAGACCTGCATCGCCATTACGAATCTGCCTCCCAGGGCCATGATGGGTATTGAGTCCTGCGGCATGCTTCTCAGCGCCGTCCATAAGGAAGGGGAGGAAGAAAAGCTCCATCTTCTGATGGTCGATCCTCATATTCCGGCAGGCGCTAAGCTGTATTAAAGACTGGCCCTGTATGACCGAATTTCGGTCTCATATGCCAATTTATGCCACGGGTATGCCACAGGTATAAAAAGTATTATGCGACTGTGTATAAGTCCCTGTCCGTATCTGAGGATATCTAAAAATGATGGGCCTGCTGAGATGATCGGCAGGCCCGATTTATAGTAGAACGTAAGAATCGGGATTTGCGGAGGAGAAACCAATGGATATTTCCTTTGTTTCAGGACAAGACAAATTCAATTACAGAGTCTGTGCCATCATACTTTCAGGGAACAAAATATTGGCGATGCATGATGAGCGTTCCCCATACTATTATCTGCCAGGAGGCAGAGTTCGGATGGGCGAAACCGCCGAAGACGCCGTTATCAGAGAAGTGAAAGAGGAACTGGATATCCACGCAAAGATCGTCCGACCGCTATGGCTGAACCAGAGTTTTTTTACTGAATATGTAGACCGGCTGCATTATCATGAAATTTGCCTTTACTTTTTGATGGACGTCCGCGAAACAAATCTATTGGAGAAAGGTGAACGGTTCACACTTCATGAGGGCAAGCATACGCATGACTTTGAATGGCTGGAGTTTGAGCGTTTGCAGGAGGAATACTTTTATCCGATCTTTATAAAAGCGGAAATTTTCAATCTCCCTGAACATCTGATGCTTAGGACGGAGTATGAGTGATATCAGTGTAAGAAGGACAAATTCCGGTTTGTCGAGGCAACACGTATAGTATGTAAGCGGACCTGTTGTTAGAAATAGCAGTAGGTCTTTTTTGCGCTCACTGTACCTTATCTATGAGGTGCAGTGGGCGCCTTTTTGTTTCATGAAAAAAACAAGGAGAAACCATGGAAACATTATCAGCATTTTACAGAAAAAGTTCCAAGAGGGTTAGTAGAGGACCAAAAGTCCGGGGAACCTTGAAAACTGAATACTCATCCATCAGATACGTTCTCAGAGCTAAGGGAGAAATCCTTAAGCCGGACCTGCAGGTGCGCCAGGACCCAAACGGCGAGCGATAAAACTTAAGCAGGCTAAGTCGGATTGCCACCGGCGGAAGGCCATGACAGGCTCTGGGGTTAATGATACTTCCGTAATTCGCGGCCCGGCCACAAAGAAGGCGGGGAGGTGAGACTCCTATGGACCTGTTTCGCAGGCAGGCGTCTGGTGTGTTCCCCGGTATGTGGGCGTCGAGGACAAATAACATATCAAGCAATTGCAATATCTGACCTTTACCGAGCAGGCGGGCTACCGGCACATCATCCTGGCTGGGCACTCGCTGGGCGCCAACAAGGTCATTTACTACCTCTCCCGCCATCACGACGAGCGGGTGGAGCACTTCTTCCTGCTGTCTCCGGCCAATCTGACCTACATGATGTCCGGCGTGACAAAGCGAGAGAAGCAAGCCATCCTTGCTCAGGTGGAGCGGGGCGACGGTGGCAAGATGCTGTCCTTCCCCTTCATGGGCTGGGTGGAGTGCATAGCCAACACCGCTTACGACTGGCAGTTCTCGGGCCTGCTCAACAACGTCCATACGGCAAAGGACGGGGACTTTTCACAGGCTGAAAAGATCACCCACGCTGGTGCACTGCTGGTGGGGACGTATGATAACTTCACCGACGGCGCCCCCTCGGAGTTCCTGCGAAATCTCAACGCCCACATGCCCACAGCGGAGCAGAACAAGCTGATCTTCATTGAAAATACGGGTCATACGTATCAGATGAAGAATCAGGAGGTGGCGGACGACATCCTCCGCCAGCTGCAGGAATGGGGGCGTGACTGATGCCGTTCATCAAATCCAAGGTCAGCTGCGCGATGACAGCAGAGCAGGAGAACGAACTGAAACAGCGCATCGGAAAGGCTATTGAGCTGGTCCCCGGTAAGAGTGAGGAGTATGTCTGATCGCTGCGATCTGCATATTTGTTATCAAGAGCCCCGAACTGATCGGGGCTCTTTTTTGTGTGCTGAAGGTTGCGGCCGTTGTCCTGCATGTGCAGAGTTCCCGGCGGCTGACAGTTTCACACCATGTTGATGATTCGTGAAGAAAAGGGGAAAACGATATTGACATCGTGTCAAAGTTCGGGTATAATGCCTTTGCTGACATTATGTCAATGAAAGGATGGACGAAGTATGATCAAGGGAACGCCGGAGCTGATCGCCGGACGCAGGGAGGAGATAATCAACGCATGCGAGACGCTTTACCGGACTATGAGCTTCAAGGAAATAACGCTCAAGGAGATCGGTAATGTTGTCCCGTTTTCGCGCCCGACGATCTACAATTACTTTCAGACGAAGGAAGAAATTTTCCTGGCGCTTTTCCAGCGGGAGTATGACCGATGGAATGAAGACCTGAGAGCCATTCTCAACGAACATGAACACCTTGCACGTTCCGAATTTGCGGCGCTTGTCGCTGAGTCCCTCACCAGGCGGGAGCAGCTTCTGAAGCTCCTCTCGATGAACAATTATGACATGGAGGCCAGCAGCAGGCAGGAGCTGCTTACGTCGTTCAAGACGGCGTATGGCGAGTCCATGCGTCTCATACGCTTGCTTTTAGAAAAATACTGCCCGGAGATGTCGGAAGGGGACACACAAAGCTTCATCTATATGTTTTTCCCTTTCATGTTCGGCATCTACCCCTACACCGCCGTAACAGAAAAGCAGAGGATGGCGATGCAGGAGGCAGGTGTGGACTATGTCTATCATTCCATATATGAGATTACCTATAAATGTCTGATTTATCTGCTCGAAAGGGAGGCATGACCATGAAAAAGACAATATGTGTTCTGCTGGCGGCGCTCATGCTCTGCTGTCTTGCGGCCTGCGGCGCGCCCGCACAGCAGGAGACGACAGGGACGCCCGCGTCCGAAAACACCTCAGGTGAGGAGCCTTCCCAGACTGTGCAGGATGGCGGAACTGCCGCCCAAACTGCGCCGGAGGAAGCATCCTCAGCTTCCCCTGCGCCATCCGATGACGCCTCAAAGACAGAGAGAAACCCGGCTGACAGCGCGGAGGGGAACAGAGATACACTGGTAGTCGTTTTTTCGGCCACCGGCACTACGAAGGGCGTTGCAGAGAAGATTGCGGCAATAACGGACGCCGACCTGTATGAGATTACGGCGGCCGAGCCTTATTCCGCCGGGGACCTTGACTATAATGATCGAAACAGCCGCTCTACCAAAGAGCAGAACGATAAGAGTGCCCGCCCGGAGATCGGGAGCGAGCCGCTTGACCTCAGCGGGTACGCGACGATCTATATAGGCTTTCCCATTTGGTGGGGAGAGGAGCCCCGCATCATGGATACCTTCGTGGAGAGCTACGGTTTTGAGGGGATCACGATGATCCCGTTCTGCACGTCGGCGAGCAGCGGCATCGGCAGGAGCGGCCAAAATATGGAATTCCTTGCCGGGAGCGGGACCTGGCTGGAGGGCCGGCGCTTCAGCGGCAATGTATCAGAAGCCGACCTTCAGTCATGGATCGAAGGCTTGAAATAACGGAAACGAGGGAGGACGGTTTATGACAGCCAAAAGTAAAAACGCCATCAAAAAGCTGGTAGACGCGTGCATGACCGTCCTCCTGCTGTGCCTGATGGCCTATCAGGTGACCGGCGAGGTGCTGCATGAGTGGTTCGGCGTCGGCATGACGGTTTTAGTGATCGTGCATCAAATTCTCAATTTCAGGTGGTACGCCGCACTTTTCAAAGGGAAATACAACGCATACCGCATTATGACGGTTATCGTAAACGTGCTTCTTCTGGCGTCTATTGTGCTGACGGCCGTCTGCGGTATGAGCATGAGCGGCCATGCGGTGCCTTTTTTATACGGGCTTTTGCCTGTAAGCTTTGCCAGAAGGTTTCACCTTGCTATGTCCTTTTGGTCGTTTTCTCTGATGGGACTGCACCTTGGGCTGCATCTGTCGGCCATGACGGCACATGTAAGGCTCGGTAAGGGGACAAAGGCTGTTTTGACCTGCGCCTTTACCTGCCTTGCGGGTGTCGGGCTGGGTTTCTTTCTGCGCAGCGGTATTCCAGACTACCTCTTCTTCCGCACTCCATTCGCATTCTTTGACTACGACAAGCCGGGCTTTCTTGTTTTTCTGGAGAACCTTGCGGAGTTGTTTTTCTTTGCCTTTGTCGGAGCCAATGCCGTTCGTCTGACCCGGAGCCTCGGCAGGAAAAAGGAGGGCAGATCCTCTCCGTTCGCCCCTGTCCTGTTCGTTCTGATCGCCGTCCTGATAGGTATAGGCTTTCTGCTTTTGCAGGATAACGCTTCTTCCGATATCGGCCGGGTTTTTCCGCAGCAGACTGAGGCCGTTTCCGACACGGCGAAGGCGCAGAAGCCTTCGCCGGAGGCGCACCCCGGCAACGCGGATTCCTTCTCCTGGCAAAAGGACCCGGCGGAGGTCAAAGATGGCTTTGTCTTGATTACAGGCGGCACGTTTTTCATGGGCAGCCCGGAGAGCGAAAACTGGCGGCTCAATGACGAGACGCAGCACGAGGTCACGGTATCCTCTTTTTATATGGACCCTTATGAGACTACGCAGAGGGATTACGCCCGCATAATGGGTGAGACCCCGAGCGCATTCAGCGGGGACGATTTGCCGGTCGAGAGCATCACCTGGCTGGACGCGATCCAATTCGCGAATGCCAAAAGCGCTGACGCCGGACTGACGCCCGCCTATTCGATCAGTAACGAGAGCGTGGTATGGGATCGCTCGGCAAACGGGTATCGTCTTCCCACGGAAGCTGAATGGGAATACGCCTGCCGTGCCGGGACGATAACTCCGTTCAATGCGGAAAAATCCCTGGATGCCAACGACGCCAACTTCTATGGCCACTACCCCTACGAGATCGAAGAAAACTATTTCAATGATTCCGTGCTGGATGCCCGCCCTGGCCAGTATCGGCAAACGACGGTTGTCGTAGGCAGCTTTTATGAAAGCAGATGGGGGCTTTATGACATGCACGGCAACGTCAACGAGTGGTGCTGGGACTATTACGGCGCCTATGATCTCCAAAATACGACAGATCCCGCCGGGGCCGCATCCGGCACGCGACACGTTTACCGGGGCGGCGGATGGAACGACTTCGGCAAAAATATGCGCAGCGCCTATCGTGCTGCGGGACAGTCCGATCTTAAAGCGGCGAACCTCGGTGTGCGCCTGGTGCGTAACGCGGACGGCGGCATACAGGATGCCGTTGCGGCTTCTGAAGCTGTACATCGGGAGAAAGCCGACGGAAAGGTCCTGATAGCCTTCTTTTCATGGAGCGGAAACACACGGGGCATTGCGCGGGAGATTCAAAGGCAGACCGGCGCCGAGCTGTATGAGATAACGCTTGTAAACCCGTACTCCGCAGATTACAACACCGTGCTGATGGAGGCTCAGGAGGATCAGCACAACCAGGCAAGACCAGAGATCGCCAATCCGCCGGAAAGCATAGACGGATATGACGTGATTTTGCTTGGCTACCCCAACTGGTGGGCGTCCGTTCCCATGCCGATCGCCTCATTTTTAGAGCTGTATGATTTCTCCGGAAAAACGATAATTCCGTTTTGTTCTCACGGCGGTGGGAGATTCGGGCAGAGCCTTACGGCTATAGCCAAGCTCGCACCGGAATCCGTGATAGGGGAGGGCCTTTCGGTCCACTACTCCGGAGGCGCGTCCATGCCGAGCGATGTGTCCGCTTGGCTGGATGAAAACGGGATTCAACGAAAGTGAGGACAATATGAAGATCGTAATACTAATGGGGAGCCCCAACAAGAACGGCTCTACCGCAATCCTGGTCGATTCCTTCGTGCAGGGGGCGGCAGAAGCCGGGCACGCCTGCGAAGTCGTTGACGTATGCCATGCCAACATCCACCCCTGCACCGGATGCGTGCGCTGCGGCTATGAAGGACCCTGCGTACAGAAGGACGACGTGGAATTGATCCGCAGGAAGCTTCTCGGAGCGGATATGGTAGTCTTCGCCACGCCCCTTTATTACTACGGTATGAGCGCCCAGCTGAAAACAGTTATTGACAGGTTCTGCGCCTATAACAGCAGCTTGAACCGCAGGCATCTCAAATCTGCGCTCCTGACAGTGGCGTGGAACGCAGATGATTGGACCTTTGATGCCCTCGAGGCACACTATAAAACGCTCGTACGCTATATCGACCTTGTCGATCAGGGCATGGTGCTCGGTTACGGATGCGGGACCCCTTCTGCGACAAAGAGGAGCAAGTACCCTGAACGGGCGTACCAATTTGGAAAAAGTCTGTGATCAGAAAAGAATAGGAGAACGAAAATGAAACGGTGCTTATCTTTTGTGTTGTCGCTTCTGCTTCTGCTTTCACTTGTCACTTCAGCTCTTGCGGCTGAGCAGAGCTACGAAGATGTTCCGGACGGAGTCTGGTATGCCGAGGCGGTGAAAGCGCTGCGGGAAAAGGGCGTTATGGACGGAGTCGGCGACAATCGCTTCGATCCGGAAGGCGTTTTCACACGCGCACAGCTCGCCACGGTGCTTTACCGCCTGGCCGGCAAGCCAGCCGTATCCGGCGAGGACAGCTTTACGGATACGGAAAGCGGCAGATGGTATTCCGATGCAGTGCTCTGGGCTTCCCAAGGCGGCATCGTCGCCGGCTATGGAAACGGCCTTTTCGGCACAAATGATCCGACCACGCAGGAGCAGCTTGCAGTAATGCTCTGGCGGAATGCAGGGGCAGAGGTTCTCGGAAATGAATATGCTGCTGTTGACGGCGTGGAGAACGGCGCCAGCGGCTGGGCCCTGGATGCGGTCCGCTGGGCACGGGTAGAAGGTCTCCTGACGGATGCCGTCCCATTTCTGCCCAAGGAAGCTGCGACCCGCGCCCAGGTCGCAGACATGGTATATCGCTATCTGCAGCTTTTGGAACGTTTTTCAGATCAGGACGCCGCGAGCGGCGCGGATGAAAAAACGGATGAGGGCGGAGATGTCCTGGTGGCATATTTTTCCTGTACCGGAACTACGGAAATGATCGCCGGTTATATCGCCGACTCGCTGGGAGCGACGGCGTATCAGATCACGCCGGAGACGCCTTACACCTCCTCTGACCTGAATTACAATGACAGCTCTACCCGTGCCACGCGGGAGCAAAATGATTCTTCTGCCCGCCCTGCGATCAGCGGGACCGTAGAAAACATGGCTGACTATGAAGTCGTTTTTCTCGGCTATCCCATCTGGTGGGGGCAGGCTCCGAAGATCCTGTATACCTTTGTGGAGAGCTATGACCTCAGCGGAAAGACCATCGTTCCGTTCTGCACCTCCGGCTCCAGCGGGATCGGCAGCAGCGCTGCAAATCTAAGCAGAAGCGCTCCGGACGCGGCCTGGCTTGCAGGCAGACGTTTTTCAGGAAGCGCCTCCCGCGACACGGTCGTAGGATGGGTAGACAGCCTCGGACTTGAACTGAAAAAGGAGACAACCATGCACTTAAAAATCGGCGATACGGAAGTGCCGGTAACTTGGGAGGACAATCAATCTGTTTCGGCCTTAAAGCAGCTGCTTCCTATGACCATTCAGATGTCGATGTACGGAGGCTTTGTGCAGGTCGGAAGCATAGGACAGAGCATTATAAGGAACGATTCGCAGATCACGACGGGCTGCGGAGACATTGTTCTGTATTCCGGAAACCAGATCGTGATCTTCTACGGCTCCAATTCCTGGGCTTATACCAGGCTTGGACATGTGGATCTGTCCCAGCGGGAATTGACAGTTCTTCTTGGACAGAGAGATACAACCATTACGCTGGCGATGGAATAATCAAGTTGAAATTCCGTTACCCATGTGCTATGATAAGTATTACTATAAATAGTGATGCCAAAACGCCGGCAATATGCCGGCCTCCACATCCTTGTTCTGTTCTCCATACACCTGGAAGGTATTAATCATGCGAGCCTGCCGATTATTACGGCAGGCTCGCAGTATAAGAATAATACGTTAATGCATCATACATGGCAGAAGGGAAAAACAGGGGAAACAATTTGAAGTGAAAAGAGGTCTGAAAATGCTTGCTTTAGAAAGAGCGAAAGAACTGAACGATTCACAAGTGACAGAACATCATCTTATCATTCATGCCAAGAACGTTATGTATGCGATGGGCGCGATGGCGGATCATTTCGGAGAAGACCGGGAGCATTGGATGGCGGTCGGGTATCTGCATGATTATGACTATGAGAAATATCCCGACGAGCATTTGAAGCATACCGAAAAGGAACTTCTTGCCGAAGGGGTTGAGGCGGACGACGTTCGCGCCATCCTTAGTCACGGCTACGGCCACTGCACCGACGTGAAGCCTGAAACCAATATGGAAAAGAGTCTTTTTACCGTAGATGAGCTGACCGGTATAATCCAGGCCTGTGCCCGTATGCGCCCGCAGGGCATCACAGATCTTGAAGTCAAAAGCTTTATGAAAAAGTTTAAGGATAAAAAGTTTGCCGCCAAGTGCGACAGGGAACTGATCGTGCGCGGATGTGAGATGCTTGGAATGGAAGTATCGGAGGTCGCCGGGATCTGCATTGAGGGAATGAAGCCCTATGCTGCAGATATAGAGCTTCTCGGGACCGGAGCATAACATGCGCGCTTGAAACAAAGACGAACTGAACGACAGCGCAGATAAAGGGACCGGCGAAAAAGCCGGTCTCTTTTGCGCAGAATGGATCGGAACACACGGACAATGAAAAAGGCAGCCCCGCGGATTTTAACGAAACGCGCGGAGCTGCCTTGTTCTGCGTTTATCTGTTATAGTACCGGTATAGGAATGTAACGATTTGAGAACGGGTGCAGGTGGAGAAGGGGGAGAATGTGGAATCGCTTGTGCCGTTTGTGACGCCTGCCTCAACTGCCCAGGAAACGGCGCGCTTCAGCACAGGATCAGTCACGTCCGAGAACGTGCCTCCCGAAGCGAACGGCATACCCTCGAGCATCCAAAGATATGTGACCACGTCGCTGCGCGTGCAGACGGCATTGGGATCGAAGGAGGGATCGGCGACCAGACCTTTCTCCCATGCCCAGAGAAGGGCGTTATAGTAATAGCTTTCCGGCGCAAGACCTCGAGAATAAGGATCAGAGATCGTCACCGAGGGATTGCCCGCCGCGCGGTACATGAAGGTGAGAATCTGCGCCTGCGTGCAGTCGTTTGCAGGAGAGAAGGTAGTGGCGCTCGTTCCGGTAGTGACGCTGTTTTTAACCGCCCAGTAAACGGGTTCATAGAACCAGTCGGATTCGTGCACGTCGGTAAAGGTGACGACGGTCTCGGGAAGCGTGGTAAAGCTGTATACTTCGCCCGCGCCGAAGGTACCGTCGAAATAATCCCAGACAAATTGGTAGTAGTAGACGGTCCCGGGGGTCAGGCCGGCGATGTCTGCGCCGTAGCCGAGAGTTTCGTATTCGGGCACATTGTATGCCAGGGTGCCCGGTGTGTAATACTTGGCCAGATGACCGTCCGCCATCTCGTTCGAGGGGCTGAACAGAAGCGTAACGGAGTCCGGCTGAAGACCTTCATAATGCATCCAGCCCTTTATGTATACGCTGTCAGTCTCTGCGTCTGCACTGGCCGAATCGACATACAGCGTTTTCGAGCCCTGAGACAGGGAAACGAAGTGATAGATATCGCTGACTCCGTAAGTGCCGTCGTCGTAAAACCAGACTATCTGATAATAATAGTCTGTATTTGCGGTAAGTCCGAATACGGTCGAAGAGAGGACCTTCGTCTGATTTTCCTCACCGTCATATTCCACATCTCCGCAGGAGTAATAATTCTTGAATACGCCGTCGGAAGCGGTCTCGCTGTAAGGAGTCAGCAGGAAGCCAATGCTGCTTGGCTTGTATCCTTCGTAGGAGACATAGGCCTCAAGCCTCACGCTGTGATCGGAAAAGTCCTCTCGAGTCGCCGAGACGGAGAAGCTTTTGTTTTCGGCGACGGGAGCTGGGGAAGAAGACTCTGGCTGCACTACTTTGACCGACGGCTTGCTGCCTGTCGTCGTAAAGCTGTATTGTTTGCCGTAATATGTAACGCCGTTTACTACCGTGCCGAACTGATAGTAATATGTAGTGCCCGGTGTAAGTACGAGCCCGAGCTCGGCGTTAAGATCGTACCACGCGTGGAAATTTGTGTTGGAATTGCTGACGTTGGTGACTTTTTCGTTGTGTGTCTTTATAACGTTTTTGTTTTCGTCCCATACCGTGACCATACAGTTTGTGCATTTGCTGCCGCTTGTCTTCTTAATGTTGGATACAAGAACGGCATTGGTGTCGGTGAATTTGAATTTTGACAGATAGGACGAGTCGGTCGGGTAGTTGACTGAAACGCTGACGGACGCCGTGGAAGAGGAAGGAACGGATCCGGATGAACCGGAAGAAGAGGGGGATGAGGGAATATTCTTCTCTTCATTATAATCCATCCCTGGCGCTTCGATGGATTTTGTCGCTGAGCCGATAATGCTGACGTATGATTTATAAACATAGCCGACCTTCCCGTTGTAAAAGACGGAATACCAGCTGCCGTTAGTTTCAGCAGTATAGACGTCAACTGAAGCACCGTTCGGAATTGCCGCAATCTCTTTTGATTTTTTCGGACTTTCGGCAGCCTTATCGTTGAGCGCCAGACCGCCGGACGCATTGACCACCGTTCCGAAGCTGGTCGGACTGCTGAGATATTTAGCCCAAACCCAGGTGTTGTCGGAAAGACGGTACCAGACGCTGCCGTATTTATTGACGGCTTTCCCGGTGACCGTCACAGTGGCGGCGGATTTGTTTACATATCCGGCCGCGCCGTATGGAGCCGAATGAGCGGGAATGGGTGACTCGGTGGTGCCGAGTGATATATCGTTGAGAGGTATTATAGTAAGCCCGTCAGCACATTCCGTACATATCCCGTCGCTGTTGATACAATGAATGTGCTGACCAAGGTAGTCTGCTACGAGCCAGCTCCCGTCGGACAGCTTGTACCACAGATTCCCAAAGGCATTTTCCGCTTTTGCAACCACGGCGACCGTATCTCCTTTGTTATACCGGATGCTTATCGAAGCGTCGCCGTACGGGGTCACGTGCGAAGGAGCGGTCCCCGAAGTGGAGTTGACGGCCCGTATGTCCATATATGCGTAATAGTCCTGTTCAGGCAGGTCGTACTTCTGCCCGCATATCTTACAATGCACATCGTAGTTTCCGTAAAAGGCGAAATCGTGTGTGCAGTTGGGCACATAGACGATACAGCCCAAATAGGCACCGGTGTTGGCCTTCCCGCCCACAAAATCGGAAACAGACATTCTTTTCAGTATGCCGTCCGTATTATTGTTGCGCGTTTTAGTGTCGCCTTCCGTGAAATAGACGTATTTGGTCCCGTCGATCTCGCGGACCTCCTCCACGTAGATCACGTGGCCGTAGTAGTTGTTGGCTGTGCCGCCGTATATGGCGAAAGAGTTGGCGGCAAGATACGCTCCGCCGTCTTTTCTGTGGACGCGGATCGTATACTCCTCGCCGGAGGTGGCGCTTGTAACGACGGTACCGTCCTGAGCCATGTTGATCATATCCTTTGCCCCGTCACCGGAGTTAAACCCGACGCGCAGGAGGTTCAGTTTCTCTTCTATGCGGGCATAGGCATAACTAACACACTGAGGATTACTCATATAGCGTGACTGATATGGCTGATAATTTGACGATTTGGCTGGATTGTTATAGGTGTAATTGAAATCGCATACGCGTTGTTTCAGAGAGTTTTCCGGATTCAATGTGTCGTATCCGACGTTTCCCACGGCGAGCGCAGACGAACTGAGTCCGGCTGAGATCGGGAAAAGCATACAGAGGATCATGAGAAGGGAAAACATGCGTTTCATAAAGCGGACCGTCCTTTTTATGATTTTACTCTTTTATCTTAGCATAACGTGGGTCCGGCTGCAATGATCTGAACGAAATAAAAGCTATTCTTAAACTTGCGTATTCATGTTGTTCGGAGGCTTTTCGACTTGCTGAATGGCGATATATTGGCCTTATAAACTTGCTGTTTCGTGCTTTACGTGCTACAATGAGCGACAAGGAAATATATTTGAAAAACTGAAAAGGAGAGAACGAAATGGAAGCTATTGAAGCCCTGCTCACAAGAAGAAGCACAAGAAACTACAAGCCCGATCCGGTGGAACAGGAAAAGCTGGACACTATAATCGAAGCCGCAAGGCAGGCTCCCAGCGGAAGCAATAATCAGTCGAATCACTTTATAGTCATAAGCAGCCGGGAGAAGCTCGATGAGCTTATCACGCTGACGAGGGAAGTCCTTTCCGGAATGGATCCCGACGAAGTCTCTTATCCTGCTCTGAAAAACGCCATTAACCTCTCGAAGAAGGGCGGATACGTTTTCTGCTACAACGCCCCCGTTCTTATAGTCGTCGCCAATAAAAAGGACTACGGCAACAATATGGCGGACTGCGCCTGCGCGCTGGAGAACATCATGGTCGCCGCGAACGCTCTGGATCTCGGGAGCTGCTGGATAAATCAGCCCCGGTGGCTGAACGAAGCCCCCGCCGTTGTAGAATATATGCGTTCGCTTGGCATGAAAGAGGACGAAAGAGTATATGGCTCGGTGATAGTAGGGTATCCCGCAAGCGGCCTGCCGAACAGGAAGCTGATGCCGCAGAAGGGCAACGAGGTCACATATATCAGATAACGGTTCCGGTAGAGCGCACAAAAGAGAACTCATGCAGAGAGCAGGGAACTGGATGGAACTGAAAGTAAAAAGATTTCAGGAACTGACAGCTGACGAGCTTTACCGTATCCTGCGGCTTAGGATAGCCGTGTTTGTCGTCGAGCAGGAGTGTCCTTATATGGAGGCGGACGGTCTCGATCAGAACGCGGTACATGTATGGCTGGAGGATGAGGACGGGATCAAAGCATATCTGCGCGTCCTCGACCGCGGCGCCGAGAGCGAACACTGCGCGATAGGCCGCGTGATCGCTGCCGAGAGACGCCACGGACTCGGCAGCAGGATCGTCAAGGAGGGCGTCCGCGTCGCGAGAGAATGCTTCGGTGCGGACGCCGTCTATCTGGAGGCGCAGACCTACGCGGAAAGCTTTTATGAAAAGCAGGGCTTCAGGAGGATATCCGATGAATTCATGCTTGACGGAATAGCGCATATCAAAATGCTCTGGACGGAGAGCGAGGGCGAAACAGGGTACTGGGTTGCGCGAAAAGAAGGAACTGATAAATAGTGGAATTTAAAAGGATAAACACCGGAGGTATAAGCTTTTTCCAGCGGCTCGAAGGAAGCAGCTTGTACTGGGGAAGCGACTATACCGGCGGAGACCTCTATGAGGCAGAAGAGCTGTTTGGCGAAAAGCACAGGATCAACAAAAACAGGCTCGTTTTCATATCATACCCGGATGGGCGGCTATTCGAGCCGGTCAAAGCGAGAGAAGGGCAGTATTTCGGCAGACCGGCCGTTTGGCGCAGCGAGGTATATTGCCTGCTCGTCGATTTTCCCGCGGAGAAGATAATCATATTAAAATGCGATGATGAGATGACTTTCGCGCGGGAATATGTTAAAATACCCCTTAATGAAGTAAAAGATTGTTATAACCTTATGCTTGCCGTACAGCCGCTCACACTGGTAAGGCAGGGGCATGAGGGCAGGTTTCAGGTCATCTGGCCGGACAAGGGGGATTTTGAGATAGAAGCGTCGGAATCGTTTGATTCCCGCCTCGGCGATGAGCTTATATTCTCAAAATGGTTCGAGGATCCCGATTATCGCGAAGAAACGGTGCTGAGGAGCTATCCGGGCGGAAAAATACTTGAGACTCTCCGCGGAACGCTGCTGACAGCGCCTGACGGGCACAGGTGGCTCGCGGAATAGAAAACAGATAAAACGGACGGCAAAACGCCTGTTCGGAGGTCGGTACAATGAGGCTGAACGAATTGAAGCCGGGGAAGACCGGCAGAGTAGAAACGGTTGGCGGAGAGGGATCGCTCAGGCAGCATCTTCTCGATATGGGGCTCATCCCCGGAGTGGAAGTGACGCTTGTTAAGTTTGCTCCTATGGGCGACCCTATAGAGCTGCGCATACACGGATATGAGCTTACGCTCCGGCTTGACGATGCGAGGAGAATAACTGTATTTCCGGTGGCGGAGAGCGCCGAGCGGGCAGATCAGGAAAAAGAGCGCAAGAAGCAGATAGAGCACCCGGGTCTCGGCGAAGAGGGTAAATATCATCCGAAGGGCAGCGGCGACCCGCTGCCGGAGGACGCGAAGCTTACGTTCGCCCTCGTGGGCAACCAGAACAGCGGCAAGACGACGCTCTTCAACCAGCTCACGGGCTCGAACCAGCACGTAGGCAATTTCCCGGGTGTTACGGTAGACCGCAAGGACGGCGTTATAAGGAATAATCCCAATACGCTTGTAACGGATCTGCCCGGGATATACTCCATGTCGCCGTATTCCAACGACGAGCTGGTATCAAGAGATTTTGTGCTCAACGAAAAGCCGAAGGCGATCATAAATATAGTTGACGTAACGAGCATCGAGAGAAGCCTTTATCTTACCATGCAGCTGCTTGAAATGGGGATACCAATGGTCGTTGCGCTCAATATGATGGACGAAATGACAGCCAACGGCGGCATGGTGGATATAAACGAAATGGAAAAAATGCTCGGAGTGCCGGTCGTTCCGATTTCCGCCGCAAAAAACGAAGGCGTTGACGAGCTTATAAGTCACGCGATACATATAGCCAAGTATCAGGAAAAGCCGCTCAGGCAGGACTTTTGCGACAGCAGCGAGAACGGCGGCGCCGTCCACCGCTGCCTCCACGCAGTCATCCATCTGATAGAAGACCATGCGGTAAAAGAGGATATACCGGCGCAGTTCGCCGCGAGCAAGCTCATAGAGGGCGATGAGCGCATTCTGGAGCAGCTGCAGCTTGACCAGAACGAAAAAGAAATGCTTGAGCATATAGTCCTGCAGCTCGAAAGAGAGCGCGGGCTCGACAGGAGCGCGGCCATGGCCGATATGCGTTATTCATTTACCGGACGCGTATGCGACCGCTGCGTAACCAAGCCCAAGGAGAGCAGAGAGCATCTGCGCAGCCAGAGGGTGGACCGGGTGCTCACGGGAAAGTTTACGGCGATCCCCGGGTTTATTGTCATAATGGGCCTCGTTTTTTATCTAACTTTTGCACTTATCGGCCCGCTTTTCCAGGACCTTATCGAGCTCGGAGTCGGTGCGCTCGGAGGCCTTGTTGAGAAGCTGATGGCGGCAGGGCACGTAAATTCCGCGATTCAGAGCCTGGTGCTTGACGGCATTTTCGGCGGGGTCGGAAGCGTGCTGAGCTTTTTGCCCATCATAGTGACAATGTTCTTCTTCCTTTCGATCCTGGAGGACAGCGGCTATCTCGCGAGGATAGCCTTCGTAATGGACAAGCTTCTGAGAAAGATCGGGCTTTCGGGGCGGAGCATTGTGCCTATGCTGATAGGCTTCGGCTGCACCGTGCCGGCTGTAATGTCAACAAGGACGCTCCCGAGCGCGAGGGACAGGAAGATGACCATCCTGCTGACGCCGTTCATGTCCTGTACGGCGAAGCTTCCGATATACGCCTTTTTTACGAGCGCGTTTTTCCCCCGCGACAGCTGGTGGATCATGATAGCGCTTTATTTCGTCTCAATATTTGTAGGCATACTCGTGGCGCTGCTCTTCAAAAAGACGCTCTTCAAGGGCGAGGCGGTGCCGTTCGTGATGGAGCTGCCGAATTACCGGCTGCCCAGGGCCAAAAACGTTATCCATCTGCTGTGGGAAAAGGCGAAGGATTTCCTGCACCGTGCGTTCTCCGTTATCCTGATAGCGACCATCGTGGTGTGGTTCCTGCAGAGCTTTGACTTCCATTTCAATCTCGTTCAGGATACGCAGGACAGTATACTTGCCTCAATAGCAGGCTTGATAGCTCCGATAATGCGTCCTGCAGGGCTCGGAGACTGGCGCATAGTCACCTCGCTCGTCAGCGGCTTCATGGCCAAGGAGAGCGTCGTGGCAACTATGCAGCTGCTCTTCTCGGCGGAAGGGCTTACAACGGCCCTCAGCGGCCTTGCCGCGGCGGCAATGCTCGTTTTCAGCCTGCTTTACACGCCCTGCGTCGCCGCCGTCGCCTCTATCAGAAGAGAGCTCGGCGGGAAATGGGCCATTGGAGTAATAGTCTGGCAGTGCGCCATCGCATGGGTCGCGGCGGCAATAGTGACCCTGGCGGGCACCGCTCTCGGAATAGGATGAGGCTGAGCGTATGAATATTTGGGACTATCTGATAATTCTGGCCGTCGCCGCGGCGGTGCTTGCCGCAGTTATGAGCGCAAGGGCAAAGCGGGGCAAGGGCGGCGGATGCTGCCGGGGGTGCGGCATGTCCTGCGCAGACTGCTGCAGCGGCGGAGCTTGCCGCGAAGAACGCGATGCTACAAAAAGTAGCAAATAATCTGCGAAATGCAAACTACAGTTTGTTGAAACTCCGAGCTTTTGAACTTACAATCAGAGCATAAAAAAGAAAACAGGAGGTTTCAAAATGACTTTTGCAGAAAAAATAAAGGCAGCGAGAAAGACCTCCGGAATGTCCCAGGAAACGCTCGCTGAGAAACTCGGAGTATCCAGACAAGCCGTTACCAAATGGGAGACCGGCAGAGGAATCCCCGACGTTGACAATATGATGATAATATCAAATCTCTTCGGGATCAGCGTTGACGAGTTCCTTTCTCATGAGAAGGAAGCGATAGTTCGTAAGGGCTATCTTTACGAGAGCAGGACTGACTATGATATAGACGGTTGGAAGCATTTCGATCTTAAGCTCGGCGGAGCGCGCCTTCTCAAGCTTAAGGGCGTTGACGGAGAGAAGATAGGAGTGCGCCTGGCATCAAATGACCTTGAAAGCATCGGCAACGATTTCAAAGTAAAGATAGACGATATTAAAAACTGGGCTGAGATAGAGATAAAAAGGCAGAACAAGATGACTCAGGCCATAGCTAAAGAGCATCTTGTAATAGATCTGCTTGTTCCCAGACGCTTTGTTTCCGATATGGAGATAGAGATCAACTGCAGCGAAGTAGAAATACGAGACGTAGTGTGCGACCGCATAGATTTCAAAGGAAAGATCGGAAAGCTTGATATAGACTCCATGAAGGGATATGTGACCGTAGACAGCAACCTTGATATGGATATCGGCATAAGCAATTATTCCGGGACTTTCGGGCTTAATCAGGTTTCCGCTACTTCTCGTATCAGCGTGCCAAACGATTACGAATTCAGAACGATCGTAAAAGGAATAGGGAACATCGTTACCTATGAAAGCAACGGAGTCGAGAGCAAAGACTTTTCGACTAAGCATGCTGAAAACGCTGTCGAGTTCAACGGACTCAAGAGTGAACTCGTAATTGCAAGATAATTTTTTCTTCTTCATACTAACAAACAGAAGCGCTCTGCCATGTATGCCGGTGGAGCGCTTCTGTTTTCTGGAAAGAATGATTAGTATTGACGGATATGATATAATTATTGTGCATAAAGAAAGGCGGCGGCAGTTATGAACTACACCGGACCTATATACAGACCTCCGTATGAGGCAAGGTCGCTGCTTCTGCAGGTGACCGCCGGATGCTCGCACAACAAGTGCAGCTTCTGCACTATGTACCGCGACGTACCTTTTCGCACGGAGCGGATGGAGACTATAGAAGAAGACCTTAAAGAGGCAAGGCGGTTTGCCCCGAATACCAGGCGGGTTTTTCTTGAAAACGGAGATCCCTTTGCGCTGAGCGCGGAAAAACTCGAGGCTATAGCCTTGAAGATACATGAGTATCTCCCAAAGGTGGAGACTATAGCCATGTACGCGGCGGTAGGGAACATCCGCGGCAAGACGGACGCCGAGCTCCGGCGCCTGCGCGAGCTCGGCATCAATGAGCTCAACATAGGCGTGGAGAGCGGGCTTGACGAGGCGCTTGCGCTGATGAACAAGGGCTACGATGCAAAGGAAGCGCTTTACGAGCTCAAAAGACTCAGAGCTGCGGGGATGGACTACGGCGCGAATATCATATTCGGATGCGCCGGAAAGGGAAAATACCGGGAGAACGCTGAGGCCACAGCAAAGCTCCTGAACGAGACGACGCCGTATCTCGTTTTTACCGGCACCATACATGCCGAGCAGGGCTGCCCGCTTTACGAAGATATGCGCTCAGGAAGATTTACGGAGGGCACTTTCGGCGAATATCTGGAAGAGGAGGAGCTTTTGATATCCCTTCTGGATATAGAAGGCAGCTGCTTCTTCGGGCTGCATCCGTCTAACGTAGTGCCGCTGTACGGGCGGCTGAACGGAGACAGGGAAACGCTGCTGCGCGGCGTAAAAGAGAAGCGCATGGAGCTTGCGGACAGACTTGACGAATATCCCGAAAGAGCCGGAGAGGGCGGCATAATCTGAGCCGAAAGCTTTATATCGCAAGACAGGCGTATCTGATACGCCGAAACATGTAAACCATACCGGTTCGGGAAAATGTTTGAGAGGAGGCGCGGCGGCACGGAAAAGAATCTGACGAAGGGCAGCGTATTCAGGACGTTTGCGGCTTTTTCCCTCCCGTTCCTGCTTTCATATTTTCTTCAGACATTCTATGGGCTGACCGATCTGTTCATCATAGGCAGATTCTGCGGAGTCGAAAGCACGACGGCGGTGTCCATAGGCAGCCAGGTTATGCATATGGTGGTCGTAATGACCGTCGGTCTTGCGATGGGTTCCACGGTGCTTATCGGTAGAGCGATAGGCGCCGAAAAGCATGAAGAGGCGTCGAACGCCATCGGAAATACCGTAACGCTCTTTATGGGCCTCTCCGTTGCCGCGGCGTGCGTTCTCGTTCTCCTCGCGAGACCGATAACCTCCGCCATGTCAACTCCTCCGCAGGCCGTGGAAGGGCTCGTATCGTACCTGACCATATGCTTTATCGGTATACCGTTCATCACCGCGTATAACATCATAAGCTCCGTTTTCAGAGGAATGGGCGATTCGAAAAGCCCTATGTACTTCGTCGCCATAGCGTGCGCTGCAAACGTATCGCTGGATCTGCTTTTTATCGGCGCGCTCAAAATGGGCCCCTCCGGCGCGGCGCTCGGGACCGTTCTTTCGCAGACGATCAGCGTCATTCTCTCTATCCTGATAATACGCAGGAGAAAGACCGGGCTCAGGCTGCGCAGGGAATATTTCAAGCCCAGGAAGGACATACTCGCAGGACTCATTAAAATCGGTCTGCCTATAGCGATACAGGACGGGCTTATACAGATAGCGTTTATTATAATTACTGTAATAGCCAACCAGAGAGGCTTAAACGACGCTGCGGCGGTAGGAATAGTAGAGAAGATAATCAGTTTTTTGTTTCTCGTGCCGTCTACTATGCTGTCCTCCGTTTCCGCGATGGCCGCGCAGAATGTCGGAGCCGAAAAGCATGACCGCGCAAGAAAAACGCTCGGCTATGCCGTGCTTCTTTCGGTTTCCTTCGGGCTGCTGTCTGTTTTGGTGATGCAGTTGGCGGCGGAGAGCTTCGTAGGCCTTTTTTCAAGCGACGGAACAGTCGTGCGCATGGGTGGGCAGTATATGCGCGGCTATGTTTTCGACTGTGTCTTTGCCGGCATACATTTCTGCTTCAGCGGCTACTTCTGCGCGTACGGCAAGGCGCTGCTCTCGTTTCTGCATAATATTATCTCTATCGTTTTCGCGCGTATCCCGCTTGCATATCTGGCCTCGAAAGGCTTCCCGGATACGCTTTTCCCCATGGGGCTCGCTACTGCGACGGGGTCTTTCGTATCGGTAGTTGTGTGCGTGTGCCTGTTCATTTGGATGGAGAGAAAACGGAAAAGGGAGCGTTAGAGGAGTCTTAAAATAGAATACAGATACTGCCACCGGGTAGTGAATGAAAAGCATTCGTTTGCACATCGTTAGGTCTTTGAAGATGTGCAGCGAATGCTTTTTTAAACAACAGGGAAAGAATTTGCTTATGAAAAGAAACAGAGCGTTTTTAAAATATTTTTCAAAAGGAGAAATCATACTGTTGGCAGCCTCGGTCGGGGCGATAGTAATAGCGTTTTTGGTGTTCGACAGAGCCGATTATATGACGCTTGCTGCCTCATTGATAGGTGTGACATCGCTTGTGTTCAATGCAAAAGGGAATCCGACAGGGCAGTGCCTGATGATAGTGTTCAGCCTGCTTTACGGCGTAATATCATACTCTTTTGCATACTATGGCGAGATGATAACATACCTCGGTATGACAGCTCCAATGGCTGCTGCAGCGCTGGTGTCGTGGTTGAGACACCCTTACGAGGGGAGAAGGAGAGAAGTAGAAGTAAACGATCTGAGCAGAAAAGAACTGGTTTTTATGTGGCTGCCGACAGCTGCGGTAACTGCAGGATTCTATTTTATACTTAAGGCGCTGCATACGGCGAATATCATGCCGAGTACGCTTTCCATAGCAACCAGCTTTGCTGCAGCCTATCTCACATGGCGGAGGAGCCCGTATTATGCGCTCTTGTATGCCGCTAACGATATAGTGCTCATAATTCTATGGATGCTTGCAGCATTGAAGAATACAAGTTATATCCAGGTATCAGTATGTTTTTGCGCCTTCCTTGCAAACGATATATACGGCTTTGTAAGCTGGCGAAGCATGGCAAAAAGACAAAGAGATAGATCACGCGACGATGCATAGTTTATTTTTCGTTCCAAGACTTCCGAGTAATCGCTTTTGAATTGCAATTATTCTAAATCGGCAGACAAAAAGAAAACAAATGCAGACGATAGGCGCAATGAAGCTGAGATTACCTAAACGGATGCATCGGGAGCAGAAGAAGGTTATTCAGGCGTTATTAACCCGGTGATACTATGTAGAATCATAAGAATGTATCTGCGCCCTTCGAAGCGCAGATATTACTGCGAATACATAAAAAGTCAGAAGACGATTATTAAGAAAGGGGACTGTTGCTATGTTGAAAATCGTTCACGCGGCAGAAAGAGCGGCGTTCAAGGCGGCGCTCGACAGGCTGATAAACAAGGTACAGACGGAAAAAGCATCCGAAGTGGCAGATCCTCTGATAGATCTGGTACAAAAGATCCTCGGAGAGACCTGGACGCAGCAGACATACTCCAATCTGCGAGCCATAGCCGGAGATCCGGACAGCAAATGGGCCCGCTATGCCGACCGCATAATAAAGGAAACGGACTCCAAAATGCTATCCCGCATACTCTTGAACGCAGCATATGAAGGAGGCTTCAGAGGCTATAGAACTGCTAAAGAGGCCTCAAAGGAGTACAGCTGCAACATACCCTGGCTGGTGCTTATGGATCCTACGAGCGCCTGCAACATGCAGTGTACCGGCTGCTGGGCAGCAGAATACGGCCATAGCCAGAACCTCAGTCTTGAAACTATGGATAAAGTGCTTACAGAGGGCAAGCCTCTGGGGCTGCATGCCTGCCTCTTTACGGGAGGAGAGCCGCTTGTGAGGAAAAAGGATATAATAAGCCTTTGCGAAAAGCACAGGGACGTTGCCTTTCACGCCTTCACCAACGGCACCCTTATTGACGATGAATTCTGTATAGAAATGCTGAGGGTTGAAAACCTTTTTGTCTCCGTGAGCGTTGAAGGCTTTGAGGAAATGAATGATTCCCGCCGCGGAAGAGGGCATTTTGCACAGGCCGTACAGGCTATGGAGCTTATGAAGTCCTACCGAATACCTTTCGGCGCCTCGGTATGCTATACGGCGAAGAACTACCGGGAGGTCACAAGCGATGAATTCCTTGACATGCTGATAGACAAGGGCTGCTATTTTGTATGGTATTTCCATTACATGCCGGTGGGCATGAACGCTTCTGCCGAGCTCCTGCTGACTCCGGAGCAGAGGCTCTATATGAAAGACAGGATCAGAGAGATACGCGGCATGGAGGGAGGCAAAGAGATATTTGCCATAGATTTTCAAAATGACGGCGAGTTTGTAGGAGGCTGCGTTGCCGGGGGCAAGTACTATTGCCACATAAACGCTGCCGGCGACGTGGAGCCCTGCGTTTTCATACACTATTCGGGAGCGAACATAAATGAGAAGTCCTTCCTTGACTGCCTGCGCCAGTCGCTGTTTTTAAAGTACAGAGAGAACCAGCCGTTCAACGAGAACCATTTGAGGCCCTGTCCGATGCTGGAGAATCCTGAAATACTGCAGCGTATGGTGAAGGAGACGGGAGCCGCCTCCACAGATCTGGAGGCGCCGGAAAGCGCGGAGCATCTCTGCGGCAAGTGTATCCCGTATGCCGAAAGATGGCAGCCGCATGCGGACGAGGCCTGGCAGACGAGCAGGAAAGAAAAAGCGGCCGCGGGGAAGTAAGCCCCTTGCCGCGAATCTCGCAGCTTAGAAAAACCGGCAGCATGAGTGTTTCACTCATGCTGCCGGTGAGTTTTAATTGCCGAATTACTCAACGCTTTTCAGGCTTTCTATCATGTCTATCCTTTTCAGCCGGAAATGTGTTATGAAAGCGACGGCGAGAGAGAACACGGCGCTCATTACAGCCGAAAAGACGAAGCTTTTGGGCTTGAGGACGTTCAGGAATCGCGCTTTGTCCACTTCTATAGTGTTTACTACGGCGCGGCTCAGGAATATGCCGAGCACAAGGCCGAGGAGTATGCCTATGACCGAGAGTATGACAGTCTCTCTCGATATATAGCCGTCAACCTCACCGTCGTAAAAACCGAGGACCTTCAGCGTGGCTATCTCACGCCTGCGCTCGCTTATATTTATGGTCGCGAGATTGTACAGGACAACAAAGGCCAGCATCGCGGACAGAACGATGAGTATAAGGACAACTGAGTCGAGAGAGCGCAGGCCTTTGTCGACGGTGTCTATCATTTCGTCGCGGTAGGCGATGTTCAGAACATCGGGAAAGGCGAGCAGCTCCTGCGAGAGCTGCTGCTTTTCGGGGCCGGTAAGCCCGGGAGCCTGAAAATACACCAGATTTGGAGAATAGTGCGTGTTGAACTGCTCGAACGTGGATACGTCCATATATGCGTAGTGCTCGAACCAGTTGCGCGCTATGCCGGAGATCTCAACGTCGCAGCTGACATTGTTTACGTCGACTATGTGCAGAGTATCGCCGACAGAGAGCTTTTCGAGAGAGGCCAGCTTCTCGTCTATTATCACCTTCCCGGGAGTCAGCGTAAGCGGCCGGCCGTCCGAAGCGCTTTCAAAAACAGCAATATATTTAAGATCCTCCGGCTCGACGGCAAGGATATATCCGTCGTTTCCGGCAAGGTCGGCAGTCACTCTCTGCGCCGCAGCGGCGCCGGTGATCATGTCGTTTTCGAGAAAACGCGAAAGCGAGAGGGAGCCCGAAGCGCCGGAGAGTGAAAGCTCGTTCACATAGCAGGTGCCGTCAAACTGATAAATATCGTAGTACTGCATGGACGGGAGGTCGACAATGGAGTCCTTTATTCCGAAGCCGGTGAGTATGAGCGCAGTGCAGCAGGCGATGCCGCCTATGGTCACAATAACGCGCTTTTTATAGAGGAACAGATTTCTGAGCATGATCTTGCGCGAGAAGGAGAGCCGCTTCCACAGAGGCTTTATTCGCTCAAGCAGCACCCGGTGTCCCGCAGGCGGCGCCTTCGGGCGCATCAGCTCGGCGGGCTTCAGCCTGAGCGATTGATAAGCCGTCCATACGCTGCTGCCGCAGACGCAGATCACGGTGATAATAAAGCCCAGGATTACGTACAGAGGCTGGAAAGTGAAGCATATTCCCGGGACATCGAACAAAATGGAATAAATGTTTATTATCAGGGCGGGTATGGCTATCATCCCAGCTGCAGTGCCGAGGATGCCGCCAATCACCGTAGCCCAGAGAGAGAAGCTGAGATATTTGCTCATTATCATCTTTGAAGAAAAGCCCAGAGATTTCATCGTGCCTATCTCGAGGCGGTCCTCCTCAACCATCTTGTTCATAGAAATGAGGCTCACCAGAACGGCTACTGCGAAAAAGACGGCGGGAAAGAGAGTGGCGAGGTTGCGAATGCTGTTGGAGTCGTCGATGTAATCAGAATATACGGAGTATTCAGTGCGGTCATAAACATAAACCGTCGGAGGCTTGAGGGAGTCTATCGCGTCCCTGGCTTCGCCGATCAGCACGTCGGCGCGGATGACGCCTTCCTCATACTGATTGAGTCCGGCGTGATAGAGCCTGTTTTGACGCTCATAAAGCTCTTCCTCGCGCTCATATTCGCTTTCAGCCTCGGAGAAGGAGGCGGAAGCTTCATTGAACGCCGCGAGATTCGCGGAATACTCGGCATAAGCGGCTTCGTACTCAGCTTCGGCTTTGCCGTATTCTTCGTAAGCTGCCGAATACGCGGCCATGGCGTAGTCGGCGGAGTCGCGCTGCTGCGCGAGCGCAACAAGCGAGTCATAGTAGGACTGGAGATAAGCTACCTGATCTTCAAGGCCCGGATACTGCGACTGAGTTTCTATTGAGAGCTTGAGAGTGACGAGCGCGTCCATCAGATCCTCGCGGCTGAGACCTTTAGAAGCGAGAGCCGCTTCGAATTCGGACAGCTTTCTTTCGGCTTCGGCCTTTTCAGCTTCAAGCTGTGCGCGCTGCGCGGAAAGATAGCTCCCGGTGTTTTCAAGCTGAGCTCCTGCGGCTTCTATTTCAGCTCGCGTCGCCTCAAGCTCGGATCTGTTTTTTTCAAGCTCGGCTTTCCCGGCGTCAAGCGCGGCTTGTGCTTCGGCAAGCATTGCCTCGGCCTCTTCCAGGCGGCGGCGACCGTCAGAGAGCCTTTCTTCGGCTTCGGCCTGTATTTCCGCGAGCTGATCCTCCGCCTCGGCGCGGAGCGCTTCATATCTGGAGCTTTCAAGCGCGGGCTTTATTTGCTCCACCCGCTCTGTAGCCGCGTTGACGGCTTCGGTATACTCGCTTCCGGACGTGAGCAGTCCGGAAGCTCCATCCACTGTGGCGTATATGGCGGTAAACGCCGGAATGTCCAGCGCTTCGGGTATCATATAAGCGTAGTAGTTCACCTTGCCGGATCCGACGTTCGTATAGCCTCTGTTGGAATCGAACTTTACGTTGTTGTAGTAAAGAGCGCTGTCGACCGTTCCGACTATAGTGAGCTCGTTTTCTTTGATCTTATCACTATCCGCCGAAAAGCTTTCACCTATCGAAAAGCCTTCGGCGCGGAGGAAATTGGTTTCCACGGCGATCTCGTCTGCCCTCTCCGGCAGGCGGCCTTCGATGAGGTCTACGGAGTTTATGTCTTGGGGCAGGGCGGCGATGCTCATAACGGCCTCGTTGTTGCCCCAGGTGATTATTATGTCCGCGCTCGTGTCTCCGCGCGCGGAAAAGACGCCTTCAACGGCCGCGACGGCGTCGACTTCAGGCTGGCCGAAGCCGAGAGAGGAGACAAGCTTTATATCGTAAACGTTGTGTCCGTCGAGATAACGGTCGAGAGTGGATATCATATCCGGCGCGCTGGAGGCAAGACCGACGAAGACAAGCATGCCGAGAAGACTCATTATCGCCAGGGATATGAATCTCGAAAAGGACCTTTTTATCGTTCTTGCGTTATTTGAACGTATGCGGTTTTGCGCCTTTTTCATTACCATTCTACCTCGTCGGCGGAAATGGGGTTCGGGTTGAGAGCCATGCTTTCAACGCTGCCGTTTTTAAGGCGTATCACTCTGTCCGCTATCTGGGCGATAGCCGAGTTGTGAGTTATGACCAGCACTGTCATTTTGCCGCTGCGGCAGGTCTGCTCGAGGAGCTTGAGTATCTGCTTGCCGGTTTTGTAGTCAAGCGCGCCGGTGGGCTCGTCGCAAAGAAGAAGCTTGGGATTCTTTGCGATGGCGCGGGCTATGGCGACTCTCTGCTGCTCGCCGCCGGAGAGCTGCGCGGGGAAGTTGTTCATTCTTTCCTCGAGGCCGACCTTTTTCATGATATCGGCAGGATCGAGGTGGTTGCTGCACAGCTGCACGGCGAGCTCCACGTTTTCAAGCGCCGTGAGGTTCTGAATGAGATTGTAAAACTGAAAAACGAAGCCGATATCGTGCCTGCGGTAGCCGATGAGCTCCTTGCTCTTGAGAAGGGTTATGTCCGTGCCGTCCACGGTCAGGCTGCCGGAGGTAGCGCTGTCCATACCGCCGAGGATGTTGAGGCAGGTCGTTTTGCCGGCTCCGGACGGACCGAGTATGCAGACGAATTCGCCGCGCTCGACCTCAAACGAGGTGTTCGACAAGGCGGCGATATCCACCTCGCCCATTCTGTAGGTTTTGCATATATCTTTCATTTCAATGTAGGCCATTTTTCCCTCCGGGAAGCAGAACGCTCCTTGCTGGATCAAAGAATATACCTCAGTATAACACAATGCCGGACGGAGCTCAAATAATACTTTGCCTTTCCACTTGAAAAATATGGATGCCGCCCGTATAATTCAATAAAAAAGAAGGGAGCGAGCGATATGGATATCTGGGAGATAATGAGGGCGAGACACAGCGTGCGCAGCTATAAAGGCAGGCCCATAGAGGAGGAAAAAGCTCAGGCGCTTAGAAAAGCAATAGAGGAGCTGAATGCTGAAAGCGGCCTGCGCATGATCCTATATACGGAGGAGCCGGAGGCCTTTGCGGCAAACAAGCCGCATTACGGCGCCTTTAAAAACTGCAGAAACTATATAGCCCTGACCGGCCCCAAGGGAAAAGACGAAGCGATAGGATACTACGGAGAAAGGCTCGTGCTTGCTGCGCAGGAAATGGGGCTCAATACCTGCTGGGTCGCAGGCACTTATAAAAAAGGAAAAGTAGCCTCAGTGGCAAGAGAGGGAGAAAAGCTGTACTCGGTAATAGCTATAGGATACGGCGAGGACCAGGGCAGTGAGCACAGGTCAAAGCCGGCGGCGAGAGTGGCGGAGCTTTCGGACGATACTCCGGAGTGGTTCCGGCGCGGTGTGGAGGCGGCGCTGCTCGCGCCCACAGCAATAAACCAGCAGCAGTTCTTTTTCAGGATAACTGAAGGCAATACCGTGTCTGCGCGGGCAAAGCTCGGCTTTTATTCCGGGGTGGACCTCGGCATAGTGAAGCTGCATTTTGAGCTGGGGGCAGGCAAAGAAAACTTCAAATGGGAATGAAGCGTCCGCGCAGGGGGAGAAAAATAGGCTTGACATATGAAAGAATGCCCATTATATATATTAAGGTAGTACATGCAGCGGTATGATGTTTTGCCGGCTGAAGTCGGGAGGAAGCGCCATGCAGGAGATAACAAGCAGAAAGAATCCGCTTATTGCTCATATAAAAAAGCTATCCTCCGACGGCGCCTGCAGGCGGGAGTGCGGCGAGCTCGTATGCGAAGGAGAAAAGCTGCTGCAGGAGGCCGTGTCGGCGGGAATGAGGATCAAAACCGTCCTCACCTGCGCGGATACCCCGGAGCTTCCGGAGGGCGCCGAGCTTATAAGTACTACGGAGAGCATAATAGAAAGCCTTTCTTCTCTCAAATCTTCGCGGGAGATAATTTTCACCTGCAGCCTGCCGGATACGGATCTTCCTGTGCCGCCGGGCGGACGCTATGTGCTGCTCGACGGAGTGCAGGACCCGGGGAATCTCGGCACGGTTGCGCGCAGCGCCAACGCCTTTGGGTTTGACGGCGTTCTGCTTTGCGGCGCCTGCGCCGATCCCTACTCTCCGAAAACCCTGCGCGCCTGCATGGGAGCGCTTTTTCATATCCCGGCGTACAGAATTTCCGTTGAAGACGTAAAAAAGCTTGTCGATTCCGGCGAGCCCATGTGGGGAACATTTCCGGCGGGAGAGGCTGAGGATATCCGAAACGCCGTCTTCACGAGCGGAATGCTGGCCATTGGCAGCGAGGGTAACGGGATAAGCGAAGAGATAAAGGCCCTTTGTACGCGTAAAGTAACAATACCTATGAGGCCGAACTGCGAATCTCTCAACGCGGCGGCGGCAGCGGCCGTGCTGATGTGGGAGACAGTCGGCAGATATATATGAGTTTGGGTGATCTGCAATGGCGTCGGTTGTATACTGGCTCTGGCTTTCGGCTATAAAGGGAGTAAGCGTTAGAACGAAATACAGGCTGCTTGAGCATTTAGGTTCTCCCGAGGCGATATTCTTTGCCGAGGAGCGCGCTTTCCGCAAGCTCGAATTATCGGAAAGGGAAAAGAAAGCGCTCGACGATAAAAATCTGCGCACCGCAAAGGCCATAGAAAAGGCCTGCAGGGAGGGAAGGATACGCATATTGCCCTTCGGAGACGAGGAATATCCGAATTGTCTGCGGTCAATAAGCGCGCCGCCGATGGTCCTTTATGTTAAAGGGAAGCTTCCGGATATGGACGAGGAGCCTTCTATCGCCATTGTGGGAACGAGAAAACTCACTCCGTACGGCAGGCGCATCACGGAAAAGCTCGCGTATGAGCTGGCCGGCGCCGGGATCACGGTCGTTACGGGCCTGGCCGAGGGGATAGACAGCGCCGCGGCGCAAGCAGCGCTTAACGCGGGCGGCAAAGTGATAGGAGTGCTCGGCTCGGGTGTGGATATAGTCTATCCGGCGTGGAACAAGAAGCTTTTCAGCGAAACGGAACTTCACGGGGCGCTTGTGAGCGAGTATCCGCCCGGCACAAGGCCGTCGCGCAGCTCGTTCCCGGAAAGAAACCGCATAATAAGCGCGCTCGCGCACGCAGTGCTCATAACCGAGGCTCCGGAAAAAAGCGGAGCGCTGATAACAGCCACGCATGCGCTTGAGCAGGGCAAGGAGATATTTGCCGTGCCCGGCAATATCGACGCTCCTTCTGCGCAGGGTACGAACGGCCTTATTAAAGACGGAGCGATTCCGGCGACGGATACAATGGACATACTCCGGGAATACTCCGCCGTATATCCTGATAAAATAGATATCCGGACGTTTGTGAAAAAGCCGGAAACTCAAAAAGAAGAAGCCTCTCAGGCGGTCACACCGGAGGCTGAAGCCGCGCAGGAGCCTCCGTGGCTGGAGGTCCAGCTCGAGCAGCTCTCGGAGGATGAGCTGAAGGTGGTTTCGGCCATGGGCGCGGAGAGTGTTCATACAGACGAACTGACCAGCAGCACCGGCCTGCCGGCGAACCGCGTCATAGCCGCCGCAACGCTCCTGCAGATCAGAGGTTATATAAGTCAGCTTCCGGGCGGACGCTTCAAGCTGATAGCAACATTCAAAAAGTAAAACGGATAGGAATTGAAGCAGATGGCAGCATCAAAGAATCTCGTAATAGTTGAATCACCGGCAAAGGCAAGGACCATCGAAAGATATCTCGGCAGCGATTATAAAGTCGCCGCCTCAATGGGGCATTTGCGCGATCTGCCGAAAAGCACTCTCGGAGTGGATACGGAGCACGGATTTATTCCAGACTACCGCCCCGTAAAGGGACGGGAGGACACTATTGAGCAGCTCCGCGCCGATGCGAAAAAGAGCAAAAAGGTTTACCTCGCTACCGACCCTGACCGCGAGGGAGAGGCTATATCCTGGCATCTGAAGGAGCTTCTCGATCTGCCCGACAGCAAGGCCCTGAGAGTGACCTTCAACGAAATAACCAAAAACGTGGTCCGCAGCAGCATAGAGAATCCCAGGCCGATTAACCAGGACCTTGTGGACGCACAGCAGGCCAGGCGCATACTCGACAGGATAGTCGGCTATAAGCTCAGCCCGCTTCTGTGGCGCAAGATAAAGCGCGGCCTTTCGGCCGGCAGAGTGCAGTCTGTGGCTGCGCGCATGGTATGCGACCGCGAAAAGGAGATAAAAGACTTTAAGCCGGAAGAGTTCTGGCTGCTTGAGGCTCTCCTCAGCAAGGGCGAGGCGAACAGCAGCTTTACGGCGAGATTCCACGGCATAGGAGAGAAGAAAAAGGAGCTTAACAGCGAGGCGGAAGTAAACGAAGTGGCCGAGGCTGTGAAGAACGCCCCGTTCGTTGTGTCCGCGGTAAAGCGCACGGATAAATCAAAATCGCCCTCTCCGCCTTTTATAACGGCCACTCTCCAGCAGGAGGCCTCGCGCCGCCTCGGCATGACGCCGCGGCGCACTATGTCCATAGCCCAGCAGCTCTATGAGGGAGTGGATATCGAAGGTGAGGGCACCGTGGGCCTTATCACCTATATGAGAACGGACTCTCTGCGCCTTTCTGAGGAGGCGCTTTCCGCCGCATCGACCTTCATAAAGGAGCGCTACGGGAAGCAGTATCATCCCGGCTCTCCGAGACGGTTCAAGAGCGGCAGCGGCGCGCAGGACGCGCACGAGGCCATTCGCCCGAGCAACGTATATCTTGTGCCCGAGGATATAAGAAAAAGTCTTAACACCGAGCAGTATAAGCTCTACAGGCTGATCTGGAGCCGCTACGTGGCAAGCCAGATGGCCGCGGCTGTTTACGATAACATAGGCATAACCGTTGAAAGCGCGGGATATACCTTCAAGGCCAGCCAGTCAAAGCTGAAATTTGCCGGCTACACGGCCGTTTATGACGAAGGCAAAGACGAGGAGACAGATGAAAAGCAGCACCCCCTTCCCGAGGTGACTGTTGGAGAGCGTCTCAAGCTTGAGGACCTGCCGCGCGAGCAGAAATTCACCCAGCCGCCCTCTCGCTATACTGAGGCCACGCTTATCAGGGCCATGGAGGAAAAGGGAATAGGCCGCCCGAGCACATACGCGCCTACGATCTCGACTATACTCGACAGAGAGTATGTAGTAAAGGACGGCAAATTCCTCAAGCCCACTCCGCTCGGCGAGGTTGTCACGGACCTTATGCGTGATAAATTCCCCGATATAGTGGACCTCAAGTTCACGGCCCGCATGGAAGAGGGGCTTGACAGCGTGGAAGAGGGCAAGAAGCCCTGGAAGGAGCTTCTTGAGGAATTCTACGGAGGCTTTGAGGAATCGATAGAGAACGCTGAAAAGTCGCTCGAGGGCGAAAGGATAAAGGTGCCGGACGAGCTTTCGGACGAATACTGCGATGTCTGCGGAAGGCAGCTCGTTATAAAGTCCGGCCGCTTCGGCCGCTTTCTGGCCTGCCCCGGCTATCCGGAATGTACTTTTACCAAGCCGATAACCGTGAGGATGCCGGGCAGATGCCCGAAGTGCGGGGCCGGGATACTCAAGCGCACGTCAAAGAAGGGTTATACCTATTATGCCTGCGAAAACAACCCGAACTGCGATTTTATGACGTGGGACGTCCCAGTAAAGGACGATTGTCCCAAGTGCGGGCAGACGATGTTCAAAAAATCCGGCAGAGGCTATAAGCGGCCGTACTGCATAAACGAAAAGTGCGAAAACTTCGTCCCAGAGGAGAAGCGGGGCTATAAAAAGAAGACTGCGGAAGAGCCCGCGCAGCAGGAGAAGAAAGAAAAGAAGACAGCATCCGCGTCCGGTACGCGGAAAAAGAGCAGGAAAAATGATAATGGATAAAGTTACTGTAGTAGGCGCCGGTCTGGCCGGCTGCGAGGCCGCCTGGCAGCTTGCGATAAGAGAAATACCTGTGCGCCTTTGCGAAATGAAGCCGCATAAAATGACGCCGGCTCACGTATCGACCGATTTCGCCGAGCTCGTCTGCTCCAATTCACTGAGGGCAAACAGCCTTGAAAACGCAGTGGGTCTGCTCAAGGAAGAGATGCGCCGTATGCATTCGCTCATAATGCAGTGCGCCGACGCGACAAAGGTGGATGCCGGCGGTGCGCTTGCGGTGGACCGCGAACGCTTTGCCGCCATGGTAACAGACAAAATACGCTCCCATCAGTTTATAGAAATAGTTGAGGGCGAGGTCACGGAAATCCCCGAGGGACAGACCATCATTACAAGCGGCCCGCTTACGTCTGACGCTCTTGCGCAGGCGATAGCAAGGATGTTTCCGGATATAGATTTTCTCAACTTCTTCGATGCCTCGGCGCCGATAGTTACGCTTGAGAGCATAGATATGCAGAGTGCGTACCGCGCCTCCAGATACGACAAGGGCGGAGCGGATTATATCAACTGCCCTATGAACGAAGAGGAATATACAGCCTTCAGAAATGAGCTTATCAACGCCAATCAGGCGCATGTGCACGGGTTTGAGGATTCTGACGTTTTCGAGGGCTGCATGCCTATAGAGGTCATGGCTCGGCGCGGCGAGGATACCATGCGTTACGGACCGCTAAAACCGAAGGGGCTCAGAGACCCGCGTACCGGCGAGGAGCCATACGCAGTAGTGCAGCTGCGCGCGGATAACGGGGACGGAACGCTTTTCAATATAGTCGGTTTTCAGACGCATCTGACCTTCCCCGAGCAGAAGAGAGTGTTTTCCATGATCCCGGCCCTAAAGGACGCGGAGTTCGTGCGCTACGGCGTTATGCACCGCAATACATATATCGACTCTCCACGCCTGCTCGACAGATACTATCGCGTAAAGACAAGGCCGGAGCTCTGCTTCGCAGGCCAGGTCTCGGGAGTGGAGGGCTATGTGGAATCCACGGCCTCGGGGATGTATGCGGCTATAGAAATGGCGAGAAGGCTGCAGGGACTCTCTCCGCTCGATTTACCGAAGATAACAGCCATGGGCGCCATGGCCCTTTATGTGAGCGACGGGACAGTTGAGGATTTCCAGCCGATGAACGTCAACTACGGCATAATAGAGCCCTTGGGATATAAAGTAAAAGGCAAGAGAAATAAGAATCGCGCCATTTCTGACAGAGCGCTCGATTATCTTTCCTCGCGCCTTGGAGAGGTTCTGGAATATGAAAATAATAATTGACGCAATGGGCGGAGACAACGCGCCGCTTGAGATAGTACGCGGCGCGATAAACGCGCATGAGGAGTTTGGGGTAGATATAAGCCTTGTAGGACAGGGCGTGAGAATACTTGAGTGCATGCGCGATATGGGCGTTGAGAACCTGCCTAAGGGCGTTGAGATAGTGGACGCGCCCGAGATCCTCACCGCGGAGGACGATATAAACGCGGTAGTGAAGACGAAAAAGGATTCATCCATGGCTGTTGCTCTCAGACTTTTAAAGGAGGGCGCGGGCGATGCGATGATATCCGCCGGAAGCACAGCCGCGCTCATGACGGGCGCAACTATAATCGTAAAGCGGGTGCACGGTATCCGCCGCGCGGCTTTTGCCCCCGTGATACCGAGCAAGACGGGCTGCTTCACTCTCATTGACTGCGGAGCCAACCTCGAGTGCACGCCCGAGTACCTTCTGCAGTTTGCCTATATGGGCTCTTTCTATATGAAAAACAACATGAACTATCCGGAGCCCAGGGTAGCAATCCTGAATATAGGCACGGAGCGCAGCAAGGGCGGCGAGCTTCAGAAAAAAGGCTATGATCTGCTCGAAGCGGCGAGCCTCGCCGGAAGGATCAATTTCGTCGGTAACATCGAGGCGCGCGAGGCAATGCTCGGCGGAGCAGAGGTCGTGGTATGCGACGGCTTTTCCGGAAACGTTTTCCTGAAGTCTATAGAGGGCGCGGCGCTGTTTTTTACCGGAGAGATAAAAAAGACCTTTACGAAGAATCTCAAAACCAGGATCGCAGGCCTGCTTGTAAAGAAGGGATTTACCGCCTTCAAGAACCGCTTCGATTACAGAGAGGCCGGCGGAACGGCCATCCTCGGCATAGCCAAGCCGGTTATAAAAGCGCACGGCTCGTCCGACGCGCGCACTATAGTGAGCACGGTGCGCCAGGCGATAGAATTCGTAAGAGCAGACGTTGCCGGCAGCATCGCTGCGAATATAAACGATATCAAGCCCGACGCTGCGGAATTGTGATATGGAATTATTAGAGAAAACAATTGGATATACCTTCCGGGATAAGGCGCTGCTGAAGAACGCTCTCATGCACAGCTCCTACGCGAATGAGAACCGGAAAAACGGCTGCGCAAGCAACGAGCGTCTCGAATTTTTGGGCGACGCCCTGCTCGGAGCCGAGGCGGCAAAGTTCCTCTATACCAGTTTCCCAGATATGGGAGAGGGAGAGATGACAAAACTTCGCGCCGAAATGGTGTGCGAAAAGAGTCTTGCTGCAGTGGCTCAGAGGATAAGCCTCGGCCGGTGTCTTCTTCTCGGAAAAGGAGAAGCCCATGGCGGCGGGAGAGAGAGACCCTCGATAAATGCAGACGCTGTCGAGGCCCTTATTGCCGCTATTTTTCTCGACGGAGGCCGGGAGCCTGCGGAGAAATTCATAGGGAAATACATTCTTTCCGTGCCTCTCACAGAGGACAGGCTCGGCGTCGGAGAGGGAGACTATAAGACGACGCTTCAGGAAAAGGTCCAGCGCATCCGCGGAAGCTCCGTCTCGTATGAGATAATCGCCGAAAGCGGCCCCGATCACAACAAGACCTTTACCGTGGCGGCATGTATAAACGGAGAAAGGTCCGGCGTGGGAGAGGGAAGAACGAAAAAGGAAGCGGAGCAGCAGGCTGCGAAGGCCGCGCTCGCTTCGCTGAAGGAATAGCAGTCTATGGAGCCTAAGAAAAGGATAATCCCGGTATTTGTGCCGCATCTGGGGTGCCCTAACGACTGCGTTTTCTGCAACCAGAGAAAAATATCGGGCCGGCTTTCGCCGGCCTCGGCGCAGACCGTTGAAGCGGAGCTGCGCTCCGCTGCGAAAAAGCTGCCGGAAGGAACGCCCGCCGAGCTCGCTTTCTACGGCGGGAGCTTTACGGCGATACCGGAAAACGAGCAGGAGGAGCTGCTCGGAGCGGCGTCGCCATTTTTGCGTTCGGGACTTATAGACAGTATAAGAGTGTCTACCCGGCCGGACTGCATTGATGAAACGGTGCTTGCGCGCCTGCGCAGGTTCGGAGTGGGAACCATAGAGCTCGGAGCCCAGTCTATGGATGATGATGTCCTGCTGCTTTCGGGGCGGGGGCACACGGCGGAGGATACCCGAGCGGCTGCGGAAAAAATAAAGACTGCGGGCTTTGAACTGATGCTCCAGATGATGACCGGCCTTCCCGGAGATACGCCTGAAAAAAGCCTTTATACGGCTCGGGAGCTCGCGGCGCTGATGCCCTCGGGAGTGAGGATATATCCAACCGTGATAATCCGTGATACGGCGCTTTACGATATGTGGAAGGCCGGGCTCTATAAGGAGCACACGGTTGAAGATGCGGTGGATCTCTGCGCGCGGATCGTTCCGGTATTTGAAGAAAAAGGCATAAAGATCATAAGGCTTGGCTTGAACCCGACCGACGATCTTTCCGCGGGAGAGGCCGCGGCCGGAGCATATCATCCGGCGCTCGGCGCGCTCGTATATTCGCGAATATATCTCAATAAGGCCAGAGAGCTGCTCAGGGGGCACGAGGGCGAAAGCCTCGTAGTAGGCGTGGGCAGGGGCAAAACGCCGCTTTTCACGGGTCACAAAAGGGAGAATATCTTAGCGCTCACCCGCGAGTTCTCGCTCAGGAGGCTGAAAGTTCGTGAAGAGGGCTCTGAAAACGGTGATATTTGCATATTGGAGATTGAAAAGCAGTGAAGTATGCGATATACTATATGATGTATCTTAAAAATGCAAAGGTGTGTATGTTGTGTATCTGAAAGCGCTTGAAATACAGGGCTTCAAATCCTTCCCGGATAAAACGAGGCTTGAGTTCGACCACGATATCACTTCTATCGTCGGCCCGAACGGAAGCGGAAAATCCAATATTTCAGACGCTCTGCGCTGGGTAATGGGTGAGCAGAGCAGCAAGAGCCTGCGCGGAGGCCGCATGGAGGATGTTATTTTCGGCGGTACGGAAAAGCGCAGCGCTTCGGGCTTTGCCCAGGTTTCTCTCATCATAGACAACAGCGCCCATATTCTGAACAGTGACAGCCCCGAGGTCACGGTAACGCGCAGATACTATGTGAGCGGCGAAAGCGAATACTATATAAACCGCGAGTCGGTGCGCCTGCGCGATATTAACGAAATGCTCATGGATACCGGCCTCGGTAGGGACGGATATTCCATAATAGGCCAGGGCAGGATAGACGAGATACTTTCCGCAAAAAGCACCGACAGAAGAGAGGTCTTCGAAGAAGCGGCGGGCATTTCCCGTTTCCGCTATCGCAAGGAGGAAGCGGAGCGCAAGCTCGATAAGACCGGTGAAAACCTTGTCAGGGTGAATGACAAGATCGCCGAGCTCGAGCTTCAGGTCGAGCCGCTGAGAAAGCAGTCGGAAACGGCGAAAAAGTATCTTATCCTGCGCGACGAGCTGCGCGGGCTTGAAATAGCGGTATGGTGCTCCCAACTGGAAAAGCTCAGAGTAAAAAACCTCTCTCTCGCGCAGGAATATGAAGCCTCAAAGAAAAAGCTTGAGAGCTATACAGGCCGGCTCGAGGAGATATACGGCGATTCCGAGCGCATAACGGAGGAGATGCACTCTCTTGACGTAGAGGCGGAGGAGCTCCGCGGGGAGATAAGCTCGCGTGAGGCCGGAATATCTGAGCACGACGGAGCGGCAGCCGTTCTGGAAGCGAATATCAAGGCGCTTGAAAGCACCATAGAAAGCATAAACGAAGAGATATCGGCGCAGGAGAGCAGAGCCGAGGGACTTTTTACGCAGATACAGGAGCATAAGGAAAAGCTCTCCTCCATAGATGAAAAAAGAGCCGCGCTCAACGAGGAGTTTGAGGCTATTGCAGGCGAAGCGGCAAGCGTTACTGAAAGCAGCGGAGCGGCGGAGAAAGAGCTTGCCGGCCTGCTGCAGTGTCAGGCCGAAGAAAACGATCTCGCGGCGCAGTGCCGCACACTCGCGGCTGCGGCCGCAGCCTCCGGGGAGGAGCTTGAGCGCTCAATGGAGGAGGCAAGGCTTGAAAAGCAGGAGCTTGAAAAGCGGCTGAAAGAGGCGGAGAACGAAGAAAAGGAGAAAAAGCGCCTTCTTTCCGAGGCGGAAGAAGCGGCTGCTGCGGCCGAAAACGTAGTCAAGGGCTTTGCTATACGGCTAGAAAACCGGAAGAAAAAGGCCGAGGCTCTTGCTTCGGAGAAGACAGAGCTCACCATCCGTCTCGGCGGCACTCAGAACAAGGCCGCGATGCTCCGTGATATGGAAAAGGAATTTCAGGGTTATTCCAACGCCGTGCGCGCGGTAATGCAGGCGAAGGAGCGCGGAGAGCTCAGAGGCGTACACGGGCCGGTTGCAAACCTCGTGCGCGCGGACGACAGATATGCGCTCGCTATCGAAACTGCTCTCGGAGCCGCGTCGCAGAACGTTGTGGTATCGGACGACGAGTGCGGCAAGGCCGGAATAGAATACCTTAAGAGAAAAGACGCCGGAGTCGCGACGTTTGCTCCGATCTCCACTCTCCGCCCGGCTGAGCTCCGCGAAAAAGGTCTCGAAAACGAGAGCGGCTTCGAAGGGATCGCCGCAGATTTGGTAACCTTTGATCCAAAGTATAAAAATATCTATTCCCATTTCCTCGGCAGGGTTGTTGTAGCCGAGAATCTGAGCAGCGCGATAAGAATAGGCAGAAAATACTCCAACCGCTTCCGCATCGTCACGCTCGACGGGCAGACGGTGAACGCCGGCGGCACTATGACGGGCGGCAGCACCTCCAGAAAAACCGGCATCCTCTCAAGGGCAAATCAGCTCGAGAGGCTGGAGGCCGAGCTGGAGGAGCTGAAAAAGCGCGAAACGGAGCTTGACGCTGCGGTTCAGGAGGCGGCGCGCGAGCTTGCCGCGGCGCAGGAGAGAGCCGAGCTTTCAGCCGGAGAGCTGCGCGCGGCGCAGGATTCTGCGCTCGGATACAGAGCAGATGCTCTTCATGCGCAGCAGATAGTCCTGTCGCTGCGCGAAAGCATCGAGGCAGGCTCTGCGGAAATGATTGAAAGGCAGAGCAGAATATCCGAATACAATAGTAGAAGGGAAACGCTTGCCGCCGAGGAGACGGCGCATCGTGACGCAGCGGCAGCCTTCCGCGCGCAGGCGGATGAAATGATACGCGGCAGGGAAGAGCTGCAGAAGCGCGGCGAAGAGCTTTCGGCAAAGATAGCAGATATGCGGGCAGAAAAGGCTTCGCTCGACGCGGCCTACAGCGCCTCGGAGGCGTCTGTCCGGGATCTTACGGCAATGTGGGAGGAGCTCCGGCTCGACAGGAAGCAGAGAGATGAAAAAACGGCGGAGGTCAGAGAGCATATAGATCTGGCTAAAGCCGAGCTTGAGGAAAAGAAAAAGCTTTCGGCCGAGGCTGCCGCCGAGGCGGATATCTTCCGCGCCAAGCTCTCGGAGGCGGTAAACCGCCGCCTTGAACTGGAGGCCGAGCGGACGAGGCGGGATAAGGAGAGCCAGGAGAAAAACAGAGAGATACTCGACCTTCAGAAGGAGAATTCGCGCCTGGAGCAGCAACTCATGTCGGCGGAGTTTGAAGAAAAGCAGATAGTAGACAAGCTCTGGGATAATTACGAGCTTACGCCTACTGCCGCCGAGCAGCAGAGAACGGAGCTCGAGAGCGTGCAAAAGGCTTCAAAGAGGATAAGCGAGCTTAAGAGATCCATTTCTGCGCTCGGGCCTCCGAACATCGCCGCGATAGACGAATTCGAGCGCGTGAACGAGAGATATACATATCTCACCGGCCAGAGGGACGATATTGAAAACTCAAAGCGCGAGATAGAGGCAATTATCCGGGATATAACCTCCGAGATGAAGGAGATATTCGTAAGGGAGTTCGAAGTTATCAACGAGAGCTTCCGCCAGACATTCCTTGAGCTTTTCGGCGGAGGAAGGGCAGAACTGATACTCGAGGACGAGGAAGATATACTCAACTGCGGGATCGAAATAAAAGTTCAGCCGCCCGGGAAATCGCTTAAAACGCTTATGCTCCTCTCCGGCGGAGAAAGGGCCTTCGTGGCCATAGCCATATACTTTGCAATACTGAAGGTGCGGCCCACTCCGTTCTGCGTAATGGACGAGATAGACTCCGCGCTCGACGAGGCGAACGTACATCGCTTTGCGGATTATCTTCGCTCCATATCCGATAAGACCCAGCTCCTGCTCATAACGCACAGGAGAGGCACCATGGAAAGCGCAGATTCTCTGTTCGGAGTAACGATGCAGCAGGGCATATCCAAGGTCATCAGCATAGATCTTGCCGAGGCTGAGAAAAACATAAGCGCATAGGAGACAAATGAATGGGCGTTTTTGAGAAACTTAAAAAAGGACTTGCCAAAACCAAAAAAAATATGGCTATCCAGTTTTCCGGGCTGATAGCCTCCTTTACGGGCGAGAATGAGGATTTTTACGACGAGATGGAGGAAAGCCTCATACTCGCAGATACCGGAGTGGATACGGCCGTAAAGCTGACGGAAAACCTGCGAGCGCTTGTCAAGGAGCGCGGGATACGCGGCCGCGAGGGCCTGGCTGAGGCTATGACCGAGGTCATGACCGGTGTGCTCGATACCGGAGAGCGCGAACTCAGGCTCGAAACCAAGCCTTCGGTGATACTCATGATAGGCGTAAACGGCGCCGGAAAGACGACCACGGCCGGGAAGATAGCCAAAAAGCTTACGCAGCAGGGGAAAAGAGTTCTTCTCTGCGCCGGGGATACCTTCCGCGCGGCCGCGGCAGAGCAGCTTGAAATCTGGGCGCAGCGCGCCGGGGCCGATCTTGTAAAGCATGAGGAGGGCGCCGATCCTGCCGCAGTTATATATGACGCGATATCGGCCGCAAAGGCCAGAGGAACGGATGTGGTGATCTGCGACACGGCAGGGAGACTGCAGAATAAAAAGAATCTTATGAACGAGCTTTCGAAAATCCGCCGCGTAATCGACAGGGAGCTCCCGGACGCAGATAAGGAGACGCTGCTCGTTATGGACGCCACTACCGGCCAGAACGGCCTTTCCCAGGCAAAGCTTTTCGGAGAAGCGGCGGGACTGTCGGGAATAGTTCTCACAAAGCTCGACGGTACGGCAAAGGGAGGAATAGTCTTCGCTGTTGCCGACGAGCTGGGGATCCCCGTAAAGCTTGTGGGCGTAGGCGAGCAGGCGGATGACCTCCTTCCGTTCGACCCCGTTTCCTTTGCCGAAGCGCTCATAAGCGGAGAATAAAAAGACGGCAGAGACTGCAGGAGGCCGGATATGATATTTGTTTTGGCTGGAAACAACGCAAAAAAACTTAAGGAAATGAACCAGATCCTCTCTTCAATAGGCATAGAAGTTCGCTCCGGAAGAGATCTCGGCTTCGAGGTGCATACCGAAGAGACGGGTACTACGTTTTATGAAAACGCCCGCCTCAAGGCCGAGGATATGGCGAGAGCTTCAAATATGCCGGCGATAGCGGATGATTCTGGCCTCGTGGTAGACGCTCTCGGCGGCGCGCCGGGCGTTTATTCGGCGAGGTACGGCGGCGACGCCTGCGCGAACGACGGAGAGCGGACACAGTTTTTACTTAAAAATATGGAAGATAAGGAACAAAGAGGCGCGCACTTCGTCTCATGTATTGTGTGCGTTTTGCCAGACGGCAGGGAAATATCCGCCGAGGGCAGGATCAGCGGCGAGATATCCCGCACCCCGTCCGGCGAGGGAGGCTTCGGCTATGACCCGGTGTTTTACGTGCCGGAGCTCGGTAAAACGCTTGCCGAAATACCGCAGGAAGAAAAAAACAAAATATCGCACAGAGCGAGGGCTCTGGAAAAACTGAAGCTTGAACTGGAGAAATGCGGGTATGCTTACAACTAAACAGAGAGCCAGACTCAGAGGACTGGCGAATAAGGAAGATACGATAGTCCATATCGGAAAAGGCGGGATAACTGAAAACATCGTTGCACAGGCCGGAGACGCTTTAAAGGCCCGCGAGCTCATAAAATGCCGCGTGCTTGAAAACTGCATGCTTACGGCGAGAGAGGCTTGCGATGCGCTCTGCGCTGCGACCGGAGCTGAGGGCGTACAGGTGATAGGGACAAGATTTGTTATCTATAAAAAGAATCCTGATAAAAAAGACGGTATCGAACTGTAAGAAAAAGAAAAAGGGATGATCAGGTCCATGCGTATCGGTATCTTCGGCGGAAGCTTTAATCCGCCGCATCTGGGACATATTAATTCTGCCGAGACTGCCTGCAGAAGTCTGGGGCTCGACAAGGTGCTGCTTATACCGGCGGGAATACCGCCGCACAAGCGCATAGCGAGCGGCTCGCCCGAAGCGGGCATGCGCCTTGAGCTTTTAAAGGCCGCAAGCGAGGGAAGAGAATGGGCCGAATGTTCGGATATCGAGATAAAAAGGCCGGGCGCAAGCTACACCATCGATACCATACGCGAACTGAAAAGCCGGATGCCGGACGCTCAGTTCGTCCTTTTGATGGGAACCGATATGATCGCGACCTTTGAACAGTGGAAAAGCTTCGAAGAGATAATAAGCCTGGTCGAGATAGGCGCCTTTGCCAGAGCGGATAAAGACGAGGAAACAATAAGAAAGAAGCTTGAGGAGCTGCGCGAAAAATACGGCGCAAAGGCAAGCGTTGTGAAAACGCAGGTGCTTGAGATTTCCTCCACCGAGCTGCGCTCTCTTTTGGGCGAGAGAAAAGGGAGAGAGTTTTTTCCCGATTCGGAGTATTCATTTATCATTAAAAACCGGCTTTACGGCGCAAGGCCCGATTATGACTGGCTGCGCGCGAAAGCGTATGCGATGCTCAAACCCTCGCGCATACCTCATGTACAGGGAGCTGAGAAGGCGGCGGAGGAGCTCGCCCTGCGCTGGGGCGAAGACATCGACGAAGCAAAAACCGCCGCCATACTGCATGATATAACCAAGAAGCTGTCTTTGCAGGAACAGTTGCTAATATGTGAAAAGTATGATATCATGCTCAATTATCTGGAAAAAGACTCGGCAAAGCTCCTGCACCCGATAACTGGCGCGGCCGTAAGCCGCGGCGAGTTCGGGGTATCCGATGCCGTATATTCCGCAATCAGGTGGCATACCACAGGAAGGCCGCAGATGACGAAGCTTGAAAAGGTAGTGTATTTGGCGGATTATATAGAACCGACGCGTGATTTTGACGGAATAGATACTATAAGAAAACTGGCCTTTGAAGATATGGACGAAGCCGTCCTTTACGGGCTCGGGCTCACTGCTGAAAGCCTGAGAGAGAAGAACGATGAAATACATCCCGTTTCCTTAGCGGCAGCAGAGTATTACAGCAGGCTTTGCAGAAACCGTTCGGGCGCCTGAGAAACAGAAAGTAGGGTTTATATAGATGAAATTGAACGGAAGCTCAAAGCACGCAAAGCATGTTGTGCAGAAAAATGCTTTTGAGCAGGCTGAGATCTTTGAGAAGGACGAGCTGCTTCCGGAGGCAGCCGACCTCACTGTCGAAGAAATAGACAGGGCGATCGCCGACGTGCAGCCGGAGGATCCCGATTACTACGGACTGAACAAAGAGGTCGAGCGCGAGTTAGAGCAGGCCAAATCCATGGTCGAGAACGCGGAAGAAGAGGGCGAACCGGCAGAAGAGTCCGACGACACAAACGGATCCGAAGATGCCGGGAACGATGATAACGGCGGCGACGATGGAAATGACGATGACAACGGCGGCGATGACAGCCCTGACGAACAGGATGATGATGACGATGAGGGCGACGAGCCAAAGCTGACTCCGGAGGAAATTGAAGCGGAAATAGCGGCCTATCAGCTGGTGAAGCGCAAAAAAAGAAAGAAAAGACTAATAATCGCGCTTTCCGTGCTCGGCGTAATTATAGCGGCCGCCGTAGTGCTGTGGCTGATATTCGTTAAAGCGCCGAAGGTAAACAAAAACGCCGGCCCGATAACATATCCGAACTCAAACAGCGAAACCGCGCAGACCTCTACCGCGACGCCGGATAAAACAAACACCGGCAGTACCGCAGAGCAGACAGGCACCCAGACGCCCGACGACAACAGCGGCGAAGAGCCGGATTCCGCCACCGGACGCAAGAAAAACGTATTTACCTTCCTTATAGTCGGTAACGACAACGGCTACGGCAATACCGATACCATTATGGTCGGTATGCTTGATATCCCTAACAGCAAGCTGAACGTGGTGAGCATACCGCGCGATACCATGGTAAACAAATCCTGGGAGGTAAAGAAGGTTAATACCATCTATACCTTCGACGGCGGCATAGACGGGCTCAAGCGCGGTATAGCCGAGCTTATCGGCTATGATGTCGACAGCTACTGCGTGGTCGATCTCGACGCTTTCGTTGCCCTTGTGGACGCCATCGGCGGAGTAGACTACAACGTCCGGCAGGATATGAAATACAGCGCGCCGGATCAGGGCCTGTATATCGATATCAAGGCGGGCATGCAGCATCTTAACGGAGAAGATTCCCTGAAGGTCGTCCGCTTCCGCGCCGATTATGCAGGAGGAGACATCGACCGTATAAAGATCCAGCATGATTTTCTCAAGGCCGTTGTAAAAAAGTGCCTGTCCATCAGCAGCGTTTTCAAAATAGATGATTTTGCGGATATCTTTAAGAAGTACGTTGATACCGATCTCACCACCGGTAATATAATCTGGTATGTGCAGCAGCTTATGAACCTCAAGGAGGGAGATATAACCTTCCTTACGGTCCCGGAGAATTATAACGACAGCGTAAGAGGCCTGTCATACTGCACGATATACCTTGACGAGTGGCTTGAAGTAATTAATGAATATATAAACCCGTTCAATGTTGAAATTACGGCTGATAATCTCAACGTTATCACGAGAGACTCAAACAGGAATCTCTACGCGACAACCGGCGCGATCGCCGGCGGTATAGGATCTTTCTTCGACTGGAACGCCCATTACGGCCCGAGCGCTCAGGAGAAGGAACCGGAAAAGACAGAGGAAAGCACTCCTCCCGTTCCCGTGACGACGGAGGACCCGGGTCCGACCGAGCCGGCAACGCCTCCTGAGATCGGCGGAGAGACAGGCGAAGAGCCTGCCGTGCCGCCTGAGACAGGAGGAGAGACGACCGTACCCCCCGAAACAGGCGGAGAAACACAGACCGGCGGAGAAACGGAAACAACCCCGGAAGAAGGAAACACAGAGCCCGGAGGAGGGGAAACGCCTCCTGCGCCGCCGGATGCTCCGGCTGAACCCGAGCCGGAGGCAGAAGGCGAAGGCTGACGCAACGAAAGGAATGAAAAGCATGATTACTCCGAAGGAAATGATGGAAATAGCGGTCAAGGCTCTTGATTCCAAGAAAGCGCATGATATCAAGGTCCTGCGCACGACGGAGGTTACGGTGCTGGCGGATTATTTCATAGTCTGTACGGCGACGTCCACCTCGCAGGTTAAGACCTTGTCCGATGAAGTCGGGAAAAAGCTCGAAGAAGCCGGCGAGCCTCCTATCAGGACGGAGGGCTACAGAGCCGGAGGCTGGGTGCTGATAGATTTCGGCGCCGTGGTAGTGCATATATTCCTTCAGGAAGCAAGGCAGTTTTATGGACTCGAGCGGCTGTGGAGCGACGCTGCCGCTGTAGATATCAATGATTTACTGACTGAGTAAAGAATTAGGGTGAAGAAAGTGAAGTACAATTTCTCGGAAATAGAAAAGAAATGGCAGAAGATATGGAATGAGAATCAGGCTTTCAAGGCTGAAAACGGCAGCGAAAAGCCAAAATTTTACGCGCTGGTGGAATTCCCGTACCCGTCGGGCAACGGTCTGCATGTAGGTCATGCGCGGCCGTATACGGCAATGGACGTAATATCCCGCAAGCGCAGGATGCAGGGCTACAACGTCCTTTTCCCGATAGGCTTCGACGCCTTCGGCCTGCCTACGGAAAATTACGCCATAGCAAATAAGATTCATCCGGCGAAGGTCACGGAAAACAATATCCGCAATTTCCGCCAGCAGCTTGAATCTCTTGGTTACAGCTTCGACTGGGACCGCGTCATTTCGACTACTGATCCGGAGTATTATAAGTGGACCCAATGGATATTCCTCAAAATGTTCGAAAAGGGACTCGCCTATAAGGCAAAGATGCCCGTAAACTGGTGCACCTCCTGCAAGTGCGTGCTTGCAAACGAGGAGGTAGTGGATAACGTCTGCGAGCGCTGCGGCAGCCCGGTGGTAAGGCGCGAAAAGAGCCAGTGGATGCTCAAAATAACCGAGTATGCCGAGCGGCTGCTGAACGACCTTGACGATCTCGATTATATCGAGAGAGTAAAGATACAGCAGCGCAACTGGATAGGCCGCTCCGTCGGCGCGGAAGTGGATTTTGAGACCACCGCGGGCGATAAGCTGCGCGTTTTCACCACCAGGCCGGATACGCTCTTCGGCGCGACTTATATGGTCATATCGCCCGAACACCAGATAATCAAGAAGTGGGAAGGATTCCTTGAAAACCTGGATGAGATAAAGGCATACCAGGAAGAGGCGGCAAGGAAGTCCGATTTTGAGCGCACGGAGCTTGCAAAGGATAAAACCGGCGTTGTACTCCGCGGGGTCAAGGCGATAAACCCCGTTAACGGATGCGAGATCCCCATTTTTATTTCCGACTATGTACTTGCTACTTACGGTACCGGAGCCATAATGGCCGTTCCGGGGCACGACGAGAGAGACTGGGACTTCGCCAAGAAGTTCGATCTGCCGATAATAGAGGTCGTCAAGGGCGGAAACGTCCAGGAAGCGGCCTTCACAGACGTGGAGACGGGTATAATGGTCAATTCAGGCTTCCTCGACGGGCTTGAAGTTGCTGAGGCGAAGGAAAAGATAATAGCCTGGCTCACGGAAAAGGGAATAGGCGAAAAGAAGATAAACTATAAGCTGCGCGACTGGGTGTTCTCCCGCCAGAGATACTGGGGAGAGCCTATACCCATAGTCCACTGCGACAAATGCGGCTATGTGCCTGTACCGGAAAGCGAGCTTCCGCTCCTGCTGCCGGAGGTGGATTCTTACGAGCCTACCGACAGCGGCGAATCGCCCATATCCAAAATGAGAGACTGGGTGGAGACCACCTGCCCAAAGTGCGGCGGCCACGCAGAGAGAGAAACGGATACCATGCCTCAGTGGGCAGGCTCCTCCTGGTACTTCCTGCGCTATATGGACCCGCACTGCGCCGACGCGCTTGCCTCAAAAGAGGCGCTTGATTACTGGGGAATGGTAGACTGGTATAACGGCGGCATGGAGCACACGACGCTCCACCTGCTTTACTCCCGCTTCTGGCATAAGTTCCTCTATGATATCGGAGTAGTTCCGAATCCGGAGCCCTACGCCAAGCGCACGAGCCACGGCATGATACTCGGCGAGGGCGGGGAGAAGATGTCGAAATCCCGCGGGAATGTGGTAAACCCGAATGACATCGTCGCCCAGTACGGCGCCGATACCATGCGCCTTTATATCATGTTCATCGGCGATTTTGAAAAGGCCGCGCCGTGGTCTTCAAACGCCGTAAAGGGCTGCAAAAGATTCCTTGACCGCGTATGGAACATGGCCGAGTCCGCCGGAGAGGGAGAGGGTTATTCCGCAAAGAACGAGAGAATAATCCACAAGACGATTAAGAAAGTCTCCGACGATATCGAAGAGATGAAATTCAATACTGCGATAGCAGCGCTGATGACTATGATCAACGAGTTTGCAGCAAACGGCGCCACAAAGGGCGATATGAAGGCCCTTGCGCTGCTTCTTTCTCCGTTTGCTCCGCATATCTGCGAGGAAATGTGGCAGATGCTCGGAGGAGAGGGGCTCGTATGCCGGCACGCGTGGCCCGATTACGACGAGAGCAAGACCGTAGAGAGCGAGAAAGAGATAGCCGTGCAGGTAAACGGCAAGCTCAAGACCACTGTCGTAATTCCCGCCGACAGCGCGGACGAGGCGATAGTCGCTGCTGCTTGCGCCGACGAGAAGATAAAGCGCATAATGGAAGGCATGCAGCTGGTTAAAACTATCGTAGTCAAGAATAAGATAGTAAATCTCATCATCAAGCCGGCGAACTGAAAAACGCATCCCGCTTAAAAGCGCCTTATATTACTCCGCTCGGCTGGAAATGATATGCTTGACAATTCGCAAATATAAGGTATAATGTTTTAGGTTAAGCCATAACTCATGGCCCTTGAAGCGCCGCAATAAGGCGCGGCGTATTTGGAGGGAGGGAAAACAGTGTCGGAAGTCAGGGTAAAAGAGAACGAGTCTCTGGACAGCGCCCTTAAAAGATTCAAGCGCAACTGCGCGAAGGACGGAGTTCTTTCTGATCTCAGAAAGAAAGAGTATTACCAGAGCCCGAGCGTAAAGCGCCGCAAGAAATCGGAAGCTGCCCGCAAGAATATGAACAAAAGAGGCTACTAATAGCTGAAAGGTCCGGATTGTCAAATGGCAATCCGGATTTTTACGCTTTGTATCGCAGGAGTGGACATATCTTTCAGTCTGTGGTAGAATTCTCAAAAAGGTTTTTATGGAGATAACATGAGTTTTTCGTTTCTTCCGGATATACGGCTCTATACCGTATACGATATAGCGGCGCAGGAGCTGAAGAACAGAGGGATCAAGCTTCTGCTTCTCGATATAGACAATACTCTCCTGCCGTACAGCTGCGAGCTGCCTGATGAAAGGCTTCTCGGCTGGCTCGCTGGGCTCAGGCAGGCGGGCATTCAGCTTTTTATTATTTCAAATAATCGCTCCCAGCGGCCGCACAGGATTGCTCCGCGGCTCGGGATAGATTACGTTGCGCACGCTAAAAAGCCCTCTCCGAAAGCGGCGCTTGAGGCGATGAGGCGCTTCGGGGCAAAACCGGAGGAAACGGCCGCGGTGGGGGATCAGGTATATATCGACGTCCTGATGGCCCACAGGTGCGGAGCGGCGGCTATACTGGTGGAGCCGATAAAGTTTACTAATCCGTTTTTATTCCTCCGCTATCTGGCGGAGGTGCCGATAAGAATTTTCAGGAAACGAGGATTTAACAATGGAAAGATTGGATAAGATCAAAGCAGCGACAAAAAAAGCAGGTCTGGATGCGCTCCTTATTACGGGAGAGTATAACCGGCGTTATGCGACAGGTTTTCCTGCGAGCGACGGCATGGCGCTTATAACTCCGGAAAAATGCTGGTTTTTTACCGATTCGCGTTATATAGAGGCCGCTCAGAACGCCATAAAGGGCTTTGAAGTCCTGATGGTCACAGCCGAAGCCCCGTATTCAAAGCAGATAAACGCCATAGCCGAAGAAATGGGGATAAAAAAGGTAGGCGTTGAAGACGGCTGCCTTACATATGCGGATTATATGAGGTATTCTTCGCTTTTCACTCCGGAGTTTGCCCCGGCGCAGAACGTTTTCAACGAGCTGAGGATGGTAAAGGATGAGAGCGAGATCGAATCGCTGACAGCGGCGCAGAGAATAGCTGAAAAAGCTCTTGACGAAGTGCTCGGCATAATAAAGCCGGAGATGACTGAAAAGGACGTCGCGGCGGAGCTCATATACAGGATGCTCAAGCATGGGGCGGAAAATATCTCATTTGACCCGATAGTGGTCTCGGGAGCAAAGTCCAGCATGCCGCACGGAGTGCCCGGAAACGTAAAGCTGACGATGGATTCGTTTATAACCATGGATTTCGGCTGCATTTACAACGGCTACTGCTCTGATATGACGCGTACGGTGGTCCTCGGAAAATGCTCGCCTGAGATGGAAAAAATATACGGAATTGTGCTGGAGGCCCAGCTTGCCGGTATAGAGACCGCGAAGCCCGGCGTTCCCGGCTGCGATGTGCATAACGCCGCCGCAAAGGTAATAGCGGACGCCGGCTACGGCGAATATTTCGGCCACGGCTTCGGCCACGGCGTCGGCCTTGAGATACATGAGCTGCCCTCCGCGGCCCCTTCATGGAAAAAGCCGCTCGAGCCCGGGCATGTGATTTCCGCCGAACCGGGCATATATCTGCCCGGGAAATTCGGTGTAAGGATAGAGGACGTCATCGTTATTACCGAAAACGGCAATCAAAACATAACAAAGGCTGAAAAAAAGCTTATAAAGTTGTGATATCTATTGCAAAATACAAGTTTTTGATATAAAATATGTGCCGGAATTATGAGCAATAAAAACATTATTAATCGGAGGGAAATATATGATTTCAGCAGGTGATTTCAGAAACGGTATGACATTCGATATGGACGGCAATGTAATGCAGATCATCGAGTTCCAGCATGTCAAACCCGGAAAGGGCGCAGCGTTCGTCCGCACGAAGATGAGGAATGTGATTACCGGTGCAGTGACAGAAACTACCTTTAATCCGAACGATAAGTTTGAAAACGCCTATATTGAGCGCAGAGACATGGAGTACAGCTATAACGACGGCGATCTGTATTATTTCATGGATCAGGAAACCTATGAGCTCGAGCCGCTTGATTCCCATCTCCTCGGCGACAGCTTCCGTTTCGTGAAGGAAAACATGGTGTGCCGCGTTATGTCCTATAAGGGCAAGGTCTTCGGCGTAGAGCCGCCCAACTTCGTTGAGCTCGAAGTTACGAAGACGGATCCCGGCTTCCGCGGCGATACCGCTACGAACGTAACGAAGCCCGCAATACTCGAGACCGGCGCAGAGGTAAAGGTGCCGCTGTTCATCGATATCGGCGATAAGATCAAAATAGACACCCGCACGGGCGAGTATCTTGAGCGTGTCAAGGCATGACACGGAAAGGAGTAAAGAAATGACTATATCCGAAAAAGTATCCTATCTCAAGGGTCTGGCCGACGGACTCGACGTAGATACCGAGACTAAGGAAGGCAAGCTGTTTTCCGTTATTATCGATGTGCTCGATGAGATCGCCGACAAGCTCAGCGAGATCGAAGAGAACGCCCTCGATATCGCCGACGAGATCGATGCTATAAGCGACGACCTTGCGGACGTTGAAGAGGTGGTTTTCGAAGACGATGACGACGAATGCTGCTGCGATGACGACGAATGCTGTGACGACGACGATTGCTGTTGCTGTGACGACGACGCCGTGCTTTATTCCGTTACCTGCCCCGAATGCGACAACGAGATAACCGTTGACGAGGATGTCCTCGGCCTGGGCTCCATCGATTGCCCCAACTGCGGCGCAAAGCTTGAGTTCGATCTCGATTCCCTCGATGAGGAAGACGAGGACGATGACGACGGCGAGGACGACTGACAGCCGCTGAACCGATAATACTGAATAGTCGGCACATCGCATAATGCGATGTGCCGACTTAAGATGCGCCTGTAGCTCAGCTGGATAGAGCGTCAGCCTCCGGAGCTGAAGGCCATGGGTTCGAATCCCGTCAGGCGTGCCAGAAAGGATTGTTATCATAGCGATGATAGCAATCCTTGATTTTTATCCGGATTCATACTATCATTGTTATATCCTTGCAAACATGACGAAAAAAGAACAGGAGAGGATAAAGATGGAAGCAATGAAAGCCGTATTTCAGCCCATTCAGGTAGGCCCTCTGCGGATAAGGAACCGCATCGAGGTCTCTCCGGCAGAGCCCATGCTCTGCTCCAGGGACGGCCTCGCGACCCCGGAATTTGTGGATTACACCGCCCAGTTTGCCAAATTCGGCGCGGGCATCGTCACGGTAGGAGACAGCTCCGTGACCCAGGCATACGCGGAAACAAACCACTATGCTATCAACCTGTCAGACCCTTTCGTTGTGCACGGACTTGTCAATGTGACCGACGCAATCCATCGCTGGGGGGCTGTAGCCTCCATAGAGCTTAATATGCGGGATGAAAGGCTTCCCGCGGATTTCAGCCGCGAGGAGATAAAGGACATGATCCGCGCCTTTGCAGACGCGGCGGAGCGCTGCCGGAAGGCGGGATTCGACATGGTTATGCTTCACCTCGGCCATGGGCACAACGCGGCCACTTTCTATTCTCCATTTTTAAACAAGCGTACGGACGAGTACGGCTGTCAGACCTTTGAAAACCGCATCCGTTACGCCACGGAGCTCATCGACGCTGTGAGGGAGCGCATCGGGCCGAACATGGCCATAGAGGTCCGCATGAGCGGAGACGAGCTGTACCCTGAAGGGGTGCATGTAGACGAGGCAATCCGATTTGCCAAGGCCATACAGGATAAGATAGACTTGGTCCATATAAGCGCCGGAAGCATGTACGATCCCCGGACTATCGGATCTACCATCCAGACAACATATATGCCGCGGGCCACTAACCTGTACCTGGCTAAGCAGTTTAAGGCCGCGGGGCTGAAGATCCCTGTGGTGAGCGTGGGCAGCCATGATATGGTATCGGCGGAGAAGGCCATCAGTGAGGGCGACTGCGACATGATCGCCATGATCAGAGCCTTCCTTGCTGACCCGGAGCAGATAGTCAAAGCCAGAGAGGGCAGGGTAGATGAGATACGCCCCTGCATCCGCTGCGGCACATGCACCGGAATGGATCCCCACGGATGCCCCACGCCCTTGCGCTGCACCGTGAACGCCGTGCAGGGCAGACAGCCCCTGTTCGACGAGATACCGCCGGCCCGGGCAGGTAAAAAGGTTGTCATCGTGGGCGGCGGCTGCGCCGGCATGGAAGCGGCTCGTCGGCTGAGTCAGCGCGGCTTAAAGCCGGTCCTCTTTGAGAAAAACGATAAGCTCGGCGGCAGCCTGCGCACTGCCGGAGCCAACCCTATAAAAACCGACGTGCGCCGCTACGGAGAGTGGTCTGAGCGCATGGTCCTGCGCGACAGCAATATCGATTTGCGCCTCGGGACCGAGGCCACACGCGAGAACATACTGGCGGAACGTCCGGACGCTCTGATTTTGGCGGTGGGCAGTGACCCCATCATTCCGCCGGTCCCCGGAGTGGATGGTAAGAACGTCTGCCTTGCCCAGGATATAGACCTTGGCCTTGTGAAGCCCGGCAAGCGGGTAGTCATCGTGGGAGCCGGTCTTACCGGCACCGAGACAGCCATTTCACTGGCCCGGGAGGGACATGAGGTCACGGTGATCGACATGCTCGCCCTGAATGAGATCCGCGGCCGTGAAAAGGCCGTATCCAAAGCGCAGCGTCTGGCCGAAGAGACCGGTGTGAAATTCCTGGACCAGCATCGTCTCGAGACCGTATCCGATGCAGGCCTTACCGCCCGTAATGCTGATGGGAAGGAGGTCTTCCTGCCCTGCGATACGGTGGCTCTCTCGCTGGGAGTCCGGCCCAGGACCGACATTCTGGAGGCGCTGGAGGGCGTATGCGATGAAGTATACTGCGTGGGAGACTGCAACAACCGCCAGGGCAATATCACCTCCGCCGTGCGCGAAGGCTTCTACGCTGCAATGAACATCTGAAGACCCGATCTTTTTTAGAAACACCAATCATGAGAAAACGCGGAAACCTCTTGTGTCCGTCAAGGACATAAGAGGTTTCCTGTTGTTCCGTCAGGGCGTATGTGATATATTATTCTTAAATACAGGAGAAGGGGAGGACTAAAATGAAGTTTTCTGAAATGCCTTATGAAAGGCCTGATCTTGAAAAGGTAAAAGCAGAATTATCTGAATTGACCGAGCAGTTTATAAGCGCAGCCGGCTATGCCGAGGCCAGAGAGCTTTTGATGAAGAAGGACGAGCTCGAAAATCACGTGGGAACACTCTCAAGTCTGGCGTCGGTAAGGCACTCGATAGACACGCGCGTGGAGTTTTACAAGCAGGAGAATGAATTCTGGGATGCGGCCATGCCGGAGCTTCAGGAATACTTTCAGAAATGGACCGACGCTCTTCTTAAGACCAGATTCAGAAAAGAATTCGAAGAGGAATTCGGAAGCATTCTGTTCGTTAACGCAGAGCTCGATCTGAAAGCGTTCTCGCCGGAGATAATCCCCGAGATGCAGCAGGAGAACGACCTCACCAGAAAATATGAGAATCTTATCGCTTCTGCTCAGATACCGTTCAACGGCGGAACGTATACTCTCTCGCAGCTCACACCGTTCAAGAAGGACAGCGACGATGCGCTGAGGCTTGCCGCGTGGAAGGCCGAGGGGCAGTGGTTTAAGGATAATCAGGCGGAATTTGACGGCATATATGACAAGCTTGTGCATCTTAGGGACACGATGGGACGCAAGCTCGGCTACGGGGGCTTTACTCGTCTCGGTTATTACAGGATGAACAGAAACTGCTACACCGAGGAAGATGTGAAACGCTTCCGCGAGGCGGTAAGGAAATATCTCGTGCCGGTGGCCGATTCGCTTTTCAGAGAGCAGGCTAAGCGGCTCGGCAAGGAGTACCCGATGAATTACGCGGACAACGCGCTCGAGTTCAGATCGGGAAATCCCATGCCTGTGGGAACGGCGCAGGACATACTCATGCACGGCCGCAAGTTCTACGATGAGCTGTCTCCCGAGACGTCCGCCTTCTTCCGCATGATGCTCGACTGTGAGCTTATGGACGTTCTCAGTACGGAAGGCAAAGAGGGCGGCGGCTACTGCACCGATTTCCCGGATTACGGGGTGCCGTTCATCTTTGCCAACTTCAACGGCACGCAGGGCGATGTTGAGGTAGTGACGCACGAGGCGGGTCATGCCTTTGCGATGTATGTAAACAGAGAACGCAGGCCGCACGCGCTCATATGGCCGGGCCTTGAGGGCTGCGAGGTGCACTCGATGTCCATGGAGTTTTTGGCGTGGCCGTGGGCGGAGGACTTTTTCGGAAAAGACGCCGCCAAGTACCGCTACAGCCATCTGGCCGCCGCTCTGCACTTCATTCCGTACGGCACGATGGTGGATCACTATCAGCATATAGTGTATGAAAAGCCGGAAATGACGCCGGCGCAGAGGCACGCCGTCTGGAAGGAGCTGACAGGCATATACATGCCGTGGCAAAGGCTCGACGGCGAGATCCCGTTCTACGGCGAGGGCGAAGCCTGGCAGAGGCAGAGCCACATCTATTCTGTGCCATTCTACTATATAGACTACTGCCTGGCGCAGACGGTATCGCTCCAGTTCTGGGCGATGCAGCTGGAAGACAGGGAAAAAGCCTGGGAGAGATATATGGCTTATACGAGCCAGGGTGGCAGCGGCACATTTGTGGAACTGCTGAAAAATGCCGGTCTTGACAGCCCGTTTGATGAGAAATGCCTCAAGGGAGTATGCGAGGCTGCTTCAAAATGGCTCGCTGATTTCAATCCGGAGGAGATTTAACAGTCCGTTGTAAAAAACATTGCAATGGTTGAATAGGACAAAGCCGGTCAGCCGACGGTCGCGCGGCGGCTTGCCGACAGGAGAAAAGCATCGAAAAAACAGAACGGAGGGGCAATTATGACAGATTTTGAAGCGCGCATAAAGAGATTTAACGACGCGGTTGAATTAAAAGAGCCGGACAGGGTCCCTGTCGTGCCGATGATAGCCTCGGCAGCGCAGAGGCTCAACGGTTCTTCATACAGAGACCTGTACTATGATTACGATCGCGCTGGGCAGGCCGCGGTGGATTTTTACAAAAAGTATATGCCGGATGCAACGACCTTTTCGGGCTTTACAAGCGGCAGAGCAAACGAGATAGCCGAAACAAAGGTAATAGACTGGCCGGGAAGGCCGGGCTCGAAGATTTCGATCTATTCCTCCCACCAGGTCATGGAATATGAATTCATGACTGCAGATGAGTATCCGGAGCTGCTTAACGATTTTACAGGCTTCATGCTCAACAAGTACGTTCCCCGCGTTTTTCCCGGCCTTAAGGGCCTCGGAAATACAAAGTTCTATACCAGCATAATACTCAATACTGGCTTTTTCCGCTATATGTGCACGCCCGAGGCCAGCGAAGCGTATCTGAAGCTCGTGGAGATCCAGAAGGAGCACGCCATAGCGGACGCCGCCACGGCGCGCTGGCAGAAGGAGATAGGAGCCCTCGGCCTGCCGCCGGCATGGACGGGCGCCGGAGAAGCGCCGTACGACATACTCGGCGATTATTTCCGCGGGACCATGGGTATGTTCGATGACCTTATAGAAAATGAGGACTATGTCGTAAAGGCCTGCGATTTGTTCGCCGACCTGCAGATAGAATCGTTCGAGTACTTCAAGCGTGCAAAAATGCCCGTGAAGCGCGTGTTTTTCCCGCTTCACAAGGGAATGGACGGCTTCATGAGCCCGGAAATGTACGAAAAGGTATACTGGAAGCCGCTTAAGAAGGTCTTCCTCGCGCTTGTCGATATGGGCGTCACGCCCGTTGCATACAGCGAAGGCAAATACAACACGCGCATCGAGCAGCTCAGGGATTTCCCGAAGGGGAAGATGCTCGTTCATTTTGAAAGCGCCGATATGGCTCGCGCCAAAAAGATACTCGGAGATACTGCCTGCATAAGCGGGAACCTGCCCATCTATCTGCTTGAGCACGGTACGCCCGAGCAGGTATCCGACTACTGCAAATACCTCATAGATACCTGCGCTCCCGGAGGCGGATATATCTTTGATACCGACGCCTGCGTGGAAGATTCCAAGCCGGAAAATATGGACGCCATGTTCGAAACGCTCTATACTTACGGCGGGAAATAACTTAAATGAAAAAAAGCCCGGCTCCGCGGAGCCGGGCTTTCTTTCATTCTATATTGAAGAAGCGTTTTCCGTTCTCGAGACACTTCAAGGCCGTCTCTTCAACGCTCCAGCCCTTTACGGCGCCTACGGCGGCCGCGATATAGGGAAGGAGCCTGGAATCGTTCCTGCGGCCGCGCATGGGCTCAGGCGCGAGATACGGGCAATCAGTTTCAAGCATTATCCTGTCCTCGGGGACGACAGCGACGGCCTCGAGTATTTTGCGCGCCTTTTTGAAAGTGACGGAGCCTGTGAAGGAAAGGTACCAGCCTTTTTTGACAAGTATTTCTGCCATTTCGGCGCTGCCGGAAAAACAGTGGAATACTCCCGTGACCTGCGGGAACTCGCTGAGTATATCGAGGCAGTCGCCGTGAGCGTCGCGGTCATGGATGACTACGCGGGTCCCGGTATCGGCGGCAAGGGCAAGCTGCCTGCGGAAGCAGGCTTTCTGAATATCGCGCGGTGAAAAATCATAATAATAGTCAAGACCGATTTCGCCTATGGCGCGCACCTTCGGGTGCTTTAACAGCGCAGAGATCCGCTCTAATGAGGTATCATCCATAAACTTTGCCTCATGCGGATGATAACCTACGGCGGCATAGCAAAAATCGTATTTCTCCGCCAGAGCAGTGCATGCAAGAGAGGTCGAAAGATCGGTGCCTATGTTGTTCACAAGCTCAACGCCGCTTTCGGCGAGAGAAAGGAGGACGGCGTCTCTGTCCTCATCAAAGCGCTCATCGTCATAATGCGCATGGGTATCGTAATACATCAGATCGCTCCCCTGAAATAATTTAGACTATTATACAAAAAAACACTTGAAAAAGCAAAGCATATCTGATATTATCCTAAAGTACGTATCTATCGGCCGGCACTGCTGTGCCTGCAGCGATTCCGCCGGAAGGCAAACGAAAGGAATGAGAAGTTTGAAGCTGGCTTTTTCAATAGTGCATCTTATAATCTGCATTGCTATCGTGGCAGTGGTCATCACGCAGACCGGAAAGAGCGCCGGTCTCGGAGCAATATCCGGTTCTTCGGGCACCTTCCTTGCAAGGAACAAGCAAAAATCTCTTGACGCCCGCCTTGCCAAGGCTACGAAATGGATAGCCGTTGCGTTTATAGTTATAACGCTTATCCTGAATATGATATAAAATCATGAGGCCTCTTTCGGGAGGCCTCGAATTATATTCAAAAAGGAAAGCCGCTGCTTTCGCAGCGGCCTTTTCCCGAAGTTTTCATTTGTTTTCGATCCCGCGGGCGGCATTTACAATAACTTCAACGCAGCCGTCTATGCCGAGAAGCGCGGTGTTGACGGCCAGGTCGTATATCCGCGCGTCGTTCCATGCTTCGCCGGTATAGAACTTTCTGTAGGAAATGCGGATCTTGTCTATCCTTGCTATCTGATCTTCGGCTTTTTCAGGCTTTACATTGTAGAACTCCGTGACTCTCTTCTTTTTGTCTTCGAGAGTGCTGTGGATAAACACGCGCAAAAGCCCCGGCGTATCCCGGAGTATGTAGTCTGCGCAGCGGCCTACGATGACGCAGGGGCCGGCCGCCGCAAATTCGCGGATAGCGTCCGCCTGGGCAAAAAACACTCTGTCTGGAGCGGGTGACTGGAATGAGATCGGGGAGCTGATTCCCTGTACTGTCGACGATACGTCGAACAGGAGAGTGGAAGGCTTTCTCTCATCGGAGCTTGCGATAAAATCCGAGCTGAGGCCGCTGTTCTTTGCCGCTGCCGTTATGATCTCTTTGTCATAGAACGGAATGGCTAGAGCATCTGCTACTTTTCGTCCGATAAAGCGCCCGCCGCTTCCGTATTCGCGGCTGATTGTTATAATCATAACTCTGCACCTCCGTTTTTATTTGCAGATTTATTTTATCATGCTTAAAAGGATTTGTACAGAAGAAGTTTTCAGCCGCCGGAGATCATGTTCCGTAAAAATTGCTTGTGGAGGAGAATAAAAGATGACGATCTGGGAGCTGCTGCTCATTGCCGTGGCCCTTTCCATGGACGCCTTTGCCGTCGCCGTTTGCAAGGGGCTGGCAACGCAGAAGCATTCCCTGAAAGGTATGCTCATAGTCGGGGCCTGGTTCGGAGGCTTCCAGGCGCTGATGCCTCTTACCGGCTGGCTGATCGCTTCCAATTTCAGCAAATACATAACGAAGTTCGACCACTGGGTGGCTTTTGTCCTGCTGGCGGCGATAGGGATAAACATGATACGCGAGGCCTTGAAGAAGGACGATGAAGGCGCTGCAAGCGCATCGCTCGGCTTCAGGACCATGCTTATAATGGCGCTGGCTACGAGTATAGATGCGCTTGCGATAGGCGTTTCATTCGCTTTTCTCGCTATGGACGGCGCAGGGATTATTCCTGCCGTATGCTGCATTGGAGCGGTAACGTTCTTTTTATCGGCGGCGGGGATGAGAGTCGGCGCCGTATTCGGAGAAAAGTATAAAGCTAAAGCGGAGATTGCCGGAGGAGTAATACTGATCGCGCTCGGGATAAAGATACTGATAGAGCATCTCACGGCCTGATCACTGCTCTGAGAGGTAATCCCGCGGGTCTACCGGAACGCCGTTCAGGCGAAAGGCGAGATGCAGGTGACTCCCCATGCCGCTTTCCGCGAGCGCAGTATTTCCGACGGAGCCTATAACGTCTCCAACGGCTACGGCGTCTCCCTCAGAAACGGTGGGCGCGGCGGCAAGATTGCTGTATGTGCTCTCCAGACCTCCGCTGTGGCTTATTGTGACGGTGGTGCCGTACATATCGTCGTTGTATACCCGGGATACTGTGCCGTCCGCCACGGCTGAGACCTTTGCTCCGGCGGCGGCAGAGATATCTATCCCGTTGTGTGTGCGCCAATCGTTCATGGTGATGTCATAGACGAGGGCGTTTACAGAAAAAGGAGTGTCGATGCTGCCCTTCAGAGGCCAGGCATAGAAGGCGGGAAGGCTCTCGTCGAATTCGAGAGTTTCGAAAACGGGGGTTTCCGGCGCGTCCGCTTCTTCGGAGGTCTCCGGCGATGCGATCTCGGGCTCCTCATAGTCCGGCTCTGAGGGAACGCGCGTTTCCTCCGGATGAGGCTTTTCTTCGCTTACGCTGTCGGATATGACGGGGGAGTATTCCGGAGCCTCCGAAAAAACGAAAAGCCCGCTGCCCGTCGAGGGCTCTTCTCCGCGAGATGTAAGGACGTCGCTCTGCACGGGGAAGCCGGAGGTCTTGCTGCGGGAAGAGGAGATGACAGCCCATCCTGCCGCGCAGGTAACGACGAGACAGGCGGCTAAAGCGGCATAGAAGCCTTTCCCGGAAACGACGCTTTTTGTCCGCCTCTTTTTGCTTTTTTCATCTTTCATTTTGTTCCTCCGTACGGTGTGAACCGTTTTTAATATTTTGTTTTCCCGGGCTCTGGCCGGGGAAAAAGGGTCTGCAGCGAGCACGGCTCGCCGCGCTGACTGTATTTTTGACAAAACGAAAGCAATATATTCATTCCCAGCATTTATTCTTTGAGGTGAGCGTTATGAACGAAAAAATGATGCGGCTTATGGAGGAGTACCGCGAGCAGACGAGAGACTGCTGGCTGGACCAGAAAAAATTTGAAGAGGACATGCCCGATATATCAGCCTTCGGAATAGATGAAGAGGGAAACACACAGGAGCAGGCGGAGAGGATATACCGCGCAGTTGCAAAGCTGCGGGGGACCGCTCCGGACGACGCCCGGCTCGCCGGGCTTGCCGGGGAGTGGCTCGCGTTTATGCGATGCGAAAACGATATCGAGACGGCAAAGCGCCTTGCCGGCGCCGCGGCGGACGACAAGAGAATCGCCGGAAGGATAGATTCCCGGTTTGGAATCGGAACTGCAATGCTTCTGCGGCTTGCCTGCGAAGCGATTTTGAGTTAAAATAGCGGATAAGGACAGTTTACACAGGAAAAGACGGAATTTAAAAAGGAGGCATCATGATGGGGCTGTTCGGATCGAAGAAGAAAGAAGATAAAAAAGCTCTGCTGACTGACTTTTTCTCTCAGCAGGATATTGACAAAATCAAGGAAACTCTCGCCCCCAAGGAAGCAGCCGGAGCATATGGCAAATACAATTATCTGGCAAAAGCTCTGCTTGATACTGTTCAGGATCCTTCGCAGGAATTTACAGTTAAAGACGTTTCCGGAATGTACGGCCTGCTGTTCACGGCAGGAGCCGTGACAAAAATGGAGCCGGAGCTTGAGTCGGTTCTCAAGCCTGCAATAGAGAAAATGCAGTCTTTCAAGAAAAAATAAGGAGGATTTATCATGATAGTTGATCCCACACCGGCAAGAAAAGCCTTTATGGATCTGGGCTGCTGCAGCCAGGCTGTGCTCAGGGCAGGTCTTGAGCTGGACGGAATAGAAAGTGAAATAACCGTTAAGGCGGCGGGCGGCCTCTGCGGCGGCATGGAAATGGGCTATGTCTGCGGAGCGCTTTCGGGGGCTATCTGCGCGATCGGAGCGCTTGTGTCCGAGGACGACAGAGCAGAGATAGTCAAAGATATTGCCGAATGGTTCGAAGAGGTATACGGCAAGCAGTACGGCAGTATAAACTGCATAGACATATCTCATGAGGACGACGCGATACGCGAAAAAATATGCCCGGGCATAGTGGAAGACACTTATGTGAAGCTTGTTGAAGTGCTGGCGGCTCACGGCTATGAGTACGACTGATAAAAAAGTGCGCGTGCTCCCCGTTTCGGCGGGGAACCGCGCAACTTTCAGCGTTTGCCCGATCTGCCTGAAGAGAATAAGCGCCAGAAGAGTTACCGAAAACGGAGTAACGAGGCTTTTGAAGACCTGCCCGGAGCACGGGGATTTTTCTGCCGTAATCTGGCGCGGCAAGCTCGATATAGAAAAATGGGCGGGGAAGACCGCGCCCATACGTCCGGGCGAGAACGAGTCGTGTCCGAGCGCCTGCGGCTTATGCCCTGAGCATCGCCGCGGGACCTGCTGCACGCTTCTTGAGGTGACCCGCCGCTGCGATATGAATTGCCCGTACTGCTTTGCGCCGGGCGGCGCGCCCGAGCCGGATATTGAGGAAATACGCAGGCAGATAAGCGGCCTTGTAAAGCCCGGAAAAACTCTCCTTCAGCTCTCGGGAGGAGAACCTGCGCTCAGGGACGATCTGCCGGAAATAGTGCGCTATGCGGTTAAGGCCGGCTGCAAGTATATACAACTCAATACAAACGGGCTGCGGCTTGCCGAGCAGCGCGGATACGCGCGGGAGCTTGCCGAGGCAGGGCTTTCATTCGTTTTTCTGCAGTTCGATGCTCTTGACGATAAAGCCTACCTGAAACTTCGCGGCAGGAAAATGATGCTTGAAAAGCTGCGGGCAATAAAGGCCTGCGCTTCCGCCGGCCTGGGCGTTGCGCTCGTGCCGATGATAGTGCCGGGAGTCAACGACAGCCAGATAGGCGATATACTGCGTTTTGCGGTTAATAATTCTCCCGCGGTGCGCGGAGTGCATTTCCAGCCTGTCAGCTATTTCGGAAGAGCGCATGCCATGCCGGATGATTCCGAGAGGTTCACGCTTGACGAGCTTATGGACGCCATATATACTCAGGCGCCGGAGCTTGTAAAGCCGGGAGAGCTTCGCCCGGGCTGCTGCGACCATCCGCTCTGCGGCTTCCACGGAGATTTCTTAGCCGTAAACGGAAGGCTTGAGGCTATGCGCGGCGCGGAGGCGAGCGCTGACGTACGCCGCGGCAGCGAGGCGGACAGAAACAGAGAATTCATAGCCCGCCGCTGGAAGAGACCGGCAGGCGTTTCCGGCGCGAACAGAGATACATCCACTATGGAGGGTTTTTTAGCCGCTGCAAGAGAGAGCAGCTTTACCGTTACGGCAATGGCGTTCCAGGATGCGGGGAATCTCGATCTTGAGAGGCTAAGAAGATGCAGCCTCCATGTTTATGACAACGGGCGTTTTGTCCCTTTTTGCTCGTATTATCTCACTGCCTGGGGGAACAAGGAATGAAGCCTGTGTGCCGCCCGGGCGGCTTTGAAATAACCGACAGGGCGCTTGAAGTATGCTCGTTTCCGCCTTCTGCGCGGCTGCTGGACTGCGGCTGCGGGGCCGGAGCAACAGTAGAGTATTTTCGTGAGCGTGGGTTTTGCGCTGAGGGAGTGGACATCGCCGGCGGCGATGGGATAATAAAAGCGGACGCAGCCGAGCTGCCCTTTGATGACGAAAGCTTTGACGGTGTGTTTTTCGAGTGCTCACTGTCGAAAATGGCTTTTCCGGACGAGGCCTTGAAAGAGGCGCGGAGAGTTCTGAAAAAAAGCGGCCGAATCGCCGTCTCGGATTTTTACGCCCGAGGAGATGAATTCGATTTTTCGGGAGAGCTGCTCGGAAGGGCGGAAAAACAGGAAAAGATCATAGCGCGCATTGAGAACGCCGGATTTAAGCTGACCCTTCAGGAGGATTATTCTCGCCTGGGAGACGAGCTGTGCGCCTCGATCATATTAAAGCACGGCAGCAAAGCTTTTTTCGATATGACAGGCGCAGGAAGAGACGAGTTCAAAAGAGTGCGCTGCGGATATGCGCTTTACGCAGGCGTCAAGCTCTGACGGAGGAAATATGGAAACTATAGCTTCAAAAGCAATAGATTATCTGAGAGAAAACAGAAAAACGGCGCTCGCGGCGATCGTCTCCTCGGGCGGCTCGACCCCGCGCGGGGAGGGCTCCAAAATGCTGATAACGGAGGATGAGATTTTTTCCACAATCGGCGGAGGAGGCATGGAAGGGAGCGTTATCGCCAGAGCAAGGGGTGAAGCGCTTCGGGACGAAAGAGCGCTCCTGCTTGAATACGACATGTCCGGAGAGACCGACGCAGACCTCATATGCGGAGGCGCCTGCCAGGTGCTGATAATGCCCTTGCTCGAAAGAGATATACCGGCGCTTGAAGCTGTCGGTAAAGCGGCTGAAAGCGGAGAAAAGGCTTGGCTCTTTTATATCTACGGAGAGAAAGACGGCAGCTTTGGAATCTGCACGAACACAGAGGGAAGAATAGTGGGAGAGATCCCGGAATGCGCCGCGCCGATAGCGGATCTTCTGGCAAATCCGCTGCGTGCTGCCGTGCATGGCGACTCGGCTGAAGGCGTAAGGTGCTTTATCGACCCTGTGAATTCGGCGGGAAAAATGTATATCTTCGGCGCGGGACACGTATCGAAGGAAACGGCGAGGCTTGCGGCCGCCCTTGATTTTGACGTTACGGTATACGACGACAGAGCCGACTATGCAAGCGCCGAAAGATTTCCCGGCAGCACTGCCTGCGTTCTTGAAAGCTTTGATAAGCTCGACGGGATAAAGCCGGATAAAAACAGCTATGTGCTCATAATAACCCGAGGGCACGCTCACGACAGAACTGTGCTCGAATGGGCGATTAAAAAAGACCTTAAATATCTCGGAATGATCGGAAGCAGGAGCAAGCGCGACGCTCTGTATGAGCGGCTCATGAGCGAAGGGAAGGCGACGAGGGAGCAGCTCGACAAAGTGAAATGTCCTATCGGCCTTTCGATAGGGGCAGAGACCCCGGCGGAAATAGCCGTGAGCATAATGGCGGAAGTAATTGCGGCAAAGCATGAATAGCGTATGAAAAAAGGCCCTCGCCTGTTTGCGAGGGCCTTTTAATATAGACCTGGTTTAATAATACATGTAGAGATCGCAGCGTATCATGCCGTTGTAGAGCTTGCGCTTTTTTACGGCCCTGCGGCCGAAATGCGCTTCAAATTCACCGTGCGAGGAGATGATATATGCCTTCGCGCCGGAAAACGTTTTGCCGATAGCCGCGTATAGCGCTTCCGCTTCGCGCAGCTCGAACATCCGCTCGCCGTACGGAGGGTTGGTAACTATCAGCGAACCCGCCGCGCCGAAAGGCTTGCGCGCGTCGGCGACGGAAAACTTTATCAGCTGCTCGACCCCAGCCTTTCCGGCATTATCTCTTGCCAGAGAAACGCAGGCGGGGTCTATATCAAATGCTGAGATATCATAGCTGCCGCTGAATTCGGCCGCTGTCGCTTCCTCTCGCGCGCTTTTCCACAGCTTCGGCGGAACTGACGGCCACGCTTCGGCGCTGAATCGCCTTTTGAGACCGGGGGCGCGGTTGAGAGCGATTAAGGCGGCCTCGATCGGGATGGTGCCGCTGCCGCAGAGAGGATCTATGAAGCGGTCTTTCCCGCGGTAGTGCGAGAGAGTTACCATAGCGGCGGCAAGAGTTTCCCGCAGCGGCGCGGCGTTGCCGACGGCTCGGTAGCCGCGTTTGTGAAGCCCGGCGCCGCTCGTATCGATATAAAGGACGGCTTCATCCTTCATTAGAGAAAACTGTATCTGGTACTTCGGCCCGTCTTCAGAAAGCCACTGCCCTCCGTATCTGGAGCGAAGCCTTTCGACGACGGCCTTTTTTATTATCCGCTGGCAGTCGGGCACGGAATGCAGCTGAGAGGAAAGGGAATAGCCCTTTACCGGGAATGCGGCGCCCGAGGGGATATAGTTTTCCCACGGCAAAGCCTTCGTGCGCTCAAAAAGCTCGTCAAAGGTCTTGGCATTGAAGCCGCCGATCACGAGCAAGACCCGCTCCGCCATGCGCAAACGGATGTTTGCCCTTGCGATATCGGCCGCGGTGCCGGAAAAGAGGACTCTGCCGTTTTCAACAGATACGTCCTGCATATTAAGACGCCTGAGCTCATCGCCGACGAGGCCCTCAAGCCCGAAAAGGCACGGGGCGCAGAATTTCAAATCAGTCATGTTCTTGATCCTTTTTCTTTAAAACGCCTGTAAGGTCGAAATCAGGTATGTAAGACTTGCGTGCGGAGGAAAGCTCCTGACAAAAGCCGTCCTCTATTCCGGATGCGAAAAGATAACGCTCGGCCGCCTCATATTCTCTGCGGCTCAGCCGGCGCTCCAGCTCCTTGAAGCCGGTGCTTCCCATGGGAGTGAACTGGCTCATCAGGCTGAAAAGAATGCTGCCCTTCGGGAAGCTTTCGGCAACGAAATCTATCACTCCGAAGGTGTTTTTCAGATTGCCCGGCAGGATAAGGTGACGAATCAGAACTCCGCTGAGCAGCATGCCGTTTTCATCAAAAACGCAGGGGCCACGCTGCCTGTACATCTCCATTATAGCATCCCGGGCTCGTTCGGGATAGTCCGGCGCAGAAGAATACTTTTTCGCGGCCGAAGCGCTTGAATATTTCATGTCCGGCATGTATACGGATATTACGCCTTCAAGGCGGCGAAGAGTTTCGGGCAGCTCATAGCCGCTGCAGTTATAAACTACGGGTACGGAAGGCATGTAGATAGAAAAAGCCTCGAGCAGTACGTCAGTATAATGAGTTGCGGTCACGAGGTTTATGTTGTGAGCGCCCTGCTCCTCCAGCTCGCGGAATATTTCCGCCAGGCGGGAGGAGGATATTTCCTCGCCGGAAAGAGCGCGGCTGATATCCCTGTTCTGGCAGAAGACGCATTGCAGCGGGCAGCCGCAGAAGAATATCGCGCCGGAGCCGCGCTCCCCGCTGATGCAGGGCTCCTCGCCGAAGTGCAGCGCCGCGCGGGCTACGACAGGCCTTAAGGGAGCTCCGCAACGACCGAAAGCCCCGGTTCCCGAAAGGGAATCGGGGCGCTCGATATTGCAGCGTCTTGGGCACTGCGAGCATTTCAATTTTTCAGTCCTCCATGTACTCTTTGAGCTTTCCCCACTTTTCACTGAAGAGGCCGGCGTCCATGATCTTAAGATCGTCGGATATCAGAGGCCTAAAGTCCATGTTGGCGAGCACATCGCGCTCAAGGTCTATGCCGGGAGCGATCTCTATAAGCTTGAGCTGGGAGTTTTCAAGCTGGAAAACGGCGCGCTCCGTAACGTAAAGGACTTCCGGAGAAGTTGAGTGCTTGGATGAGAAGGTGATCTGCTCGACCTTATCAACGAACTTGCGGTATTTGCCCTGGTCGAGTATCTCAATGCGGCCGTTGCCGATTATTTCGCGGCTCTTCGCCATGAAAGTGCCGGCGAAGACGACCTTCTTTGTAGCGGCAGTAATATTAATGAAGCCGCCGGGGCCGGGGATGACGTTTTTGAATTTGCTGACGTTTACGTTGCCGAATTTGTCAGCTTCGCCCATGCCGAGGCAGGTGACGTCGAGATTGCCGCCGTCGATGAGATCGAACATGTCATTATGGCGCATGATGGCCTGCGCGTTGAAGGAGCAGCCGAAATCCTGCTTCGGTGCGGGTACGCCGCCGACGGTACCCGCCTCCGTGGAGAGGATGAAATCATCGGAAACGCCCTCTTCTGCGGCGACCGAGGAGATATCACACGGAATACCTATGCCGAGATTTACTACGTCACCCTTGTTGAGCTCCATGGCGCAGCGGCGGGCTATCACCTTGCGGGCATCGAGAGGAAGGGGCGGTATCTCGGAAACTTCTACACGCTCGTCTCCGCTGTAGGCGGGGTTATAATAGGTGGAGCCGCACTGCCAACAGCAGGTGGAGTCTGTAGCTTCTACGATGTAGTCCACGAGAACGCCGGGGATCTCAACGCTTTTCGGATGGAGCGAGCCGCGGCCCTCGACGGTCTCCACTTGGGCAATAACTATTCCGCCAGAGCTCTTTGCGGCCATCGCGAGCGGCAGAGCCTCGTATGTGCAGCCGTCCTTGGAAAGAGTAATGTTGCCGTCTACATCAGCAGCGGTGCCGCGGATGAGAGCGACGTTGACGGGAAAGCTCTTGAAGAAGAGATATTCCTCACCGTCTATCGTGAGCAGCTCGGCAATATTGCCCTTGGTGGCGCTGTTGATTCGGCCGCCGTCGACGCGGGGATCTATAAAGGTGCCGAGGCCGACCTTCGTGATAACGCCGGGACGCTTCGCGGCTATCTCGCGCCAAAGGTTCACGGCGACGCCCTGAGGAATGGCAAAGCAGTTGATCTTGCCGTCGATCATATACTGAGTAAGGTTGCCGCCAGGGCCGAAGATGGAAGCGACCCAGGTGCCAATGAGACCTTCGGCGTCAAGTATCTTGATGCCTCTGGGGCCGCGCTCGCCGAGCGTACATGCCTGCCTTACGGTAATATTGCGGGGATGAGAGGTATCCTTATAGCGGGCAGCGATCGCGCGGCCGACTTCCTCAGGCCAGCCGACGAGCCCCATACCGCCGATACCTACGGTATCGTTATCTTTTATAAGATTCGCGGCCTCAGCAGCGGTAATGAATTTCGTCATTTTGCGTATCCACCTTTGCAAGTTAATTATGGTAATACTTTAAATAAAAATGGGTTGCGGGTCAACGGAAAGCAGTCCAAACTTAAAGCTGAGCTTTGTATTAAATTACAACTTGTTCCGTCGGGGCTTTGACAAACACGTTACGCATGGTAAAATCAAAGAGTGAAAGGAGAGATGTTTGCATGACCCACTACGTGCTTTTCAGATTTGAAGACGGCTTCATGAGCGATGAAGTCCTTAATAGATTCAAGGAAACATATGCCGAACTAAAGACGCTCCTGCCGGGCGATATACTGGACTACGCGATATACGGCAACTGCGTCGCCAGAGACAGCAACATGGATATGATGGTGAGGATAGAGCTTGAAGAAAAAGAATCTCTGCAGAGATATCTTCAGCACCCTAAGCACATAGAGCTGATTTCGTCCTTTAACGCAAAAGAGAAGAACAGAGTATCGTTCGGTCATGAATGATGAAACGAGCGCCTTTAAAAGCTGATGGCTTTCAAGGCGCTCAGATTATGTTTTTTCAAAGAAGTATCAGAGAGTTTCGAAGATCGCGCAGCCCCTTTTACTGATCCAGTACAAAAGCGCGCAGGAGAGAGCGGCGAAAAATACGGTGCACAGCAGCAAATAGAGCCATGGGACGACGGAGCCTCCGATGAGCAGATATATGACCGCAGCTGCTATTATGACCGCCCAGCCGAGCAGGAGAGCTACGATCACTCCCATATTCTGCTTTACTGCCGCCGTTTCCGAAGTCCAGTTGAGATTGGGCATTTTAAGGCTGATATACAGACCGATCACTGCGCAGAAGACTGTGAAGCAGCACGAACAAAGAGCCGTGAGAAGGGCGTAGAAAACAGATCGTGAAACAAAGTACGTGCACAGGGAGCAGATAAGTACGGGCGGAAGGGTGATAACGAGGTGGAGCTTCAGCTTGCTTTTCAGAACGTCCCACGCTCTTACGGGCATAGACTGAACTATCCATATGTTCTTTCCTTCGAGCGAAACGGAAGGCGCTGTGATGTCGTTCATGGTTGCGAGCATGCAGACGGCGGCGCAGAACAAAAGCGGGACCGGGACCACAGCTCCAAACGAGGACAGCACGGCGGAGAGATATCCGCCCTTAATGATCAGCAATACGGCGCAAGCCAGAAGGATAATGGTGCCGAGCGCGCAGTTGAGCATATAAACGGAGCTGTTTTTGAAGTGGATCAGCTCTCTGCGCAGCAGCGCGGAGGGGATCGACGCCGAAATGAATTTTTTCTCTCTGTATTGCGTTTTTACGGCGCCACGGTTCGTCGTCGACAGAGAAACGAACCCGGCCGACAAAATGAGATAGACAACGGCAAAAACCGCAAGGATGATCAGCGCGAAGATCACGAAGGACACAATATCTCCGCTGTTTCCGAGGCCCATGCGGTAGAGAGGATACATGACGGTGCGCATCGTATTCCCGACCCTGTCGCTGTTGGCAAGGATCGCCTGGAGATATTTGTTAGCCTGCGAGTAGACATAGAAGTATGCGGCAAGAAAGGCAAGCGAAAGGACGGTCTTGACTATGCTTTCGTTTTTGGTTTGCACGCGGGAGAGAATCAACGCTATCAGCCACGCGAGTATGCAGGATATCGTAATGGCCAGAAACGGAAGTATAAGGATGCTGAGGATGCACAGGATTAAGGAGAGAGGAGAAAGCGGGACTACAGTAAAGTAGACGATTATCGCTGGAGCGAAAACGAGGAACTCGAAAAACAGAGTAATGATGTATGTGCCGAGCATGCGTGAGAAGAGAATGACCCGCGGCGGCACCGGCATGGAAAGCAGAAAATTGTTGTCCTTTGCTTTGTACAGCGAGGTGTAGACTGTAAACACGTTTCCTATGATGCCGAAAGCCGAGGCCATGACGCCGAGCAGGGCGAAATACAGCCAGGCGAGGCCGGCGGCGACAAGCGGCCGGCAAAGGATGCTCGAAAGATTGAAAAAGCAGAAGCCGACCGCTCCGATAATATAAATCAGAAGAATTACGATAAGGAGCGGCGAACGCTTGCGCTGGCCCTTGGCCGTGTTTTTGCGCATAAGAGAAGTCGAGAACTCCTGCATTTCTTTTTTTAGAAGAATTTTAAGCATGTTTATCCTCCGTATCAGAAACCGGAATTATGGATCATTGCTCGTTTTCAAGCTCGAGGAACACGCTTTCGAGAGATTCGTCTCCGCGCACTTCCTCCATGCTTCCGGATTTTATGAGCCTGCCGTTTTTGATTATTGCCACCTTGTCGCACAGACGCTCGGCAACGTCCAGCACGTGCGTGGAGAAGAATATGGCTCCGCCAGCGGAGCATATCTCATGCATGATCTCCTTAAGATTATATGACGCCTTCGGATCGAGACCGACAAACGGCTCATCCATGATAATAAGCCTGGGAGAGTGGATCAGAGCGGAAATTATCGCGAGCTTCTGCTTCATGCCGTGGGAATAAGTGCTGATGCTGTCGGCCAGGTTTTCCGTGAGCTCGAATTCGTTTGAAAATCTGCGTATGCGCTCCTGCCTGTCGGTGGCGGAGACGCCGAAAATATCGGCCACGAAATTGAGAAACTGAATTCCGGACATGAATTCATACAGATCTGGATTATCCGGTATGTAGGCGAGCTTCGCCTTGCTGCGGAGCGGCTCGCTCCTTACGGATATTCCGTCTATATGTATTTCGCCGGCGTCCGGCTTCAGAATGCCGCAGCAGGCTTTTATGGTAGTGGTTTTGCCGGCGCCGTTGTGGCCGATAAAGCCGTATATTTCGCCGGGGTTTATATGGAGAGAGAGATCGTCGACAGCCTTTTTGTCGCCGAATGTTTTTGTGAGGTGTTCGATTCTGAGCACTTCATTTCACTCCTTTCAAACGATAAGAGAATTCCTGCAGATTATATCACGTGAAGCATAGCTGTACAATCTTTTATTACCCGCGCAGACATATTTAAAGGCTCGTTCAAATATTATAGCTTAGAAACAACCTTTATGAGGGGGAATAATAGTGACTGCAAGCAGGCTGTATGAAGACATTGCCCTGCGCACGGGCGGTGATATTTACATAGGTGTGGTTGGCCCTGTGAGAACGGGCAAGTCGACGTTTATTAAAAGATTCATGGAGACCCAGGTGATACCGCGCATTGACGACTCATATATGCGGGAAAGAGCTCGGGATGAGCTGCCACAGAGCGGCTCTGGAAAAACCATAATGACGGCCGAGCCGAAGTTTGTGCCTGAGGAAGCGGTGGAGATACGTCTGGAGGGAGAGGCCAGATGCTCGGTGCGCCTTATAGACTGCGTGGGATATATGGCGGACGGCGCGCTCGGAATGTACGAGGAGGGCGTTGAGCGGATGGTGGATACGCCCTGGGACGCTTCGCCCGTAACTCTCGCACAGGCGGCCGAGACCGGCACGAGAAAGGTGATCGCTGAGCATTCGACGATAGGGATAGTAATTACTACAGACGGCAGCGTTACAGACCTTCCGAGAGAAGCGTATGAGCAGACGGAAGCGAGAGTGATAGCGGAGCTGAAGGAGCTGGAAAAGCCGTTTATAGTGCTTCTCAACACAGCGCAGCCGGATTCACCGCAGGCAAAAGCGCTCGCTGACGGCATTGCGGAGAAGTACTCCGTGAGCTGCAGGCCTGTAAACTGCATGAGGATGGACGAGAAGGAAGTGGAGGATATAATTACCTCCGTCCTTTTTGAGTTCCCGTTTTATTCCCTCGGGATATTCCTTCCCGCCTGGGTGGATGCCCTTCCCGCAGGGCACAGAATAAAGAGCGATCTTTTCGCGGGCGTCCGCTCATGCGCGGAAGGAATCGAAAAGATGCGGGATGTTCCTGCGGCGGCAGCCGGACTGGAGGCGCTGAGCGGGACGGAAAAGGTTGTACTCAAAAAAACGGATCTCGGGACAGGCGCCGCGGAAGCGGAAATAGAGCTTCCTCGCGAGCTGTTTTACGCCACGCTCACCGAGGAAAGTGGATTTGACATTAAAGACGACGGCGATCTTATGTGCATCCTTTCGGATCTTGCGGGCTCGAAGCAGGAGTATGACAGAGTAGCCGAGGCGCTGAAGACGGTGCGCGAAACGGGTTGCGGGATAGTCCTGCCGTCGAGCGCCGACATGCGGCTCGACGAGCCGGAGATAGTACGCCATGGGAACAGATGCGGAGTAAGGCTTAAGGCCGGCGCGCCATGCATTTATATGATGCTGGCAAACGTCGAGACTGAAGTGTCGCCGCTGATGGGAGGAGAAAAGCAGAGCGAGGGCATGCTCAACTACCTCATGCAGCAGTTTGAGGGAGATACGGCGAAGATATGGGAATCAAACATATTCGGAAAACCGCTGTACGACCTCGCCGCCGAGGACATAAGCTCAAAAATATCAGCCGTCCCGCAGGATGCGGTGGGAAAGCTCAGAGATACGCTCCAGAGGATAGTGAACGACGGGGCCTCCGGGCTGCTGTGCATTATACTGTAGTCGCCTTCAGGGCCGGAGGGAATGCCTCCGGCTTTTCTTTTTAGGGTAAAGTAAACCAAAAAATGAATTATAAAAACGAGAAAAATTCAAAAATAGCAGAAAATTCGCCAAATGCTTGATTTTTTGCAAGAAACGATATATAGTAATTGTAAAATTGACAGAGTCGGGGGAGAGCAAATGAAAAGCATCTCAAATATCGCGCAGGGCATCGCGCCGTCAAGCACGCTGGCGGTAGATTCGCTTGCCAAGGAAATGAAGAAGCAGGGTATAGACGTTATCACCTTCGGCACAGGCGAGCCCGATTTCGATACTCCTGAAAATATAAAGCAGGCCGGTATAGAGGCAATTCGCGCCGGCTTTACGAAATATACGGCCGCGGCCGGCTTGCCGGAGCTGCGCAGCGCGGTATGCCAGCGGCTCAAAGCGGACTGCGGGCTCGATTATGATAATTCCGAGATCACCATTGCCAGCGGGGCAAAGCACAGCGTATATCTTGCTCTGGCGTGCACGGTAAACCCCGGAGACGAGGTCATACTCCCGGCGCCCTACTGGGTAAGCTATTATGAGATAATCCGCATGGTCGGCGGCGTGCCGGTAATAGTGACTGCGGATGAGAAAAGCGATTTCAAGATAAGCGCCTCTCAGCTCGAGGCCGCCGTAACCGATAAAACAAAGCTGCTGATACTTAATAATCCCTCTAATCCTACAGGTATGCTATACACGCGCAACGAACTCGAGGCGATCGCCGAGGTTTGCGTAAGAAACGATCTCTATGTTTTGAGTGACGAAATATATTATCGCCTCGTTTATGACGGACGCGAATTTGTCAGCTTTGCTTCTCTCGGTCCGGAGGTTAAGGAGCGGACCATCCTCATAAACGGCGTTTCCAAATCTTATGCAATGACCGGCTGGCGCGTTGGCTACTCTGCTGCCAACAAGCAGATATCCAAGGTAATGGCCAATTTCGTGAGTCATTCCACCGGCGCGCCGGCGACTATGGCGCAGATGGCGGCCATTGAGGCTCTGCTCGGAGATCAGTCCGGCATAGAGGCCATGCGCGGAGTTTTTGAGCAGAGGCGCGATTATATCGTTAAAAGGATAAATGCCATAGACGGAGTGAGCTGCCTCAATCCGGAGGGCGCGTTTTACGTGATGATGAATATAGAAAAGCTCAAGGGACGCACGCTCGGCGGCCGCGAGATAAACAACGGCGACGATTTTGCAATGGCATTCCTTGAAAAAGGTCTGGTGGCGCTCGTATCCTGCAGCGGCTTCGGAGAGCCGGATTTCGTGCGCTGGAGCTATGCCGCTTCGATCGAGAATATTAAAAAAGGTCTCGACAGGCTGGAGAAATTCCTAAACAGCTGAAAAGTTTAACGGCGCTGTGCACTGCACAGCGCCGTGTTTTTTATTCGGCCTTTATCTTTTTAAGCCTTGCAAAGCGGGGCAGAGAGCCTTCCAGAGCCCTCTGCGGTTCGCCCTGTATGAGCGGGGAGACGTAATCAAGAAAATCCTGAGTGACGCCGGTACCGTCTGAATTTATCCATTCGCGCGGGACCTTTTTTTCAAAATTCGCGGCCTCGGAAAGAGGCACAAGAGCGGTACGGCATATATACCCGCCGTTTTTGCCCTCCCGCACGAAGGCGACCATTTTGCCGCTTTCGCCGGAAACGGCGCTTTCAACGGCGGCTTTGCCGGCAGCGTAAGCCTCGTCTATATCGGTCTGTGAGGCAAGGTGAGCTCCGCACCTCTGCAGAAGGCTGAGCTCTATTCCGCGGACCTTGGCTCCGGTGCGCTTTTTTATTATATCGGCCAGTACGGCGGCCAGACCGCCGAGCTGTGAATGGCCGAAGGCGTCCTTCTCGGCAAGACCGTTTGAGCCGTACTCGGCTATGAAGACACCGTCTTTGTCGCGTATGCCCTCGGAGGCGGCAATGAGAACGCTTCCCTGTGTCTTATAAAGCTGCTCGACGCGCTCAAGAAAGGCTTCCATATCAAACGGCAGCTCCGGCAGGTATATAAGATCCGGCCCGGCGCCGTGCGCGGAGGCAAGAGCGGCGGCCCCGGTGAGCCAGCCGGCGTTTCTGCCCATGATTTCGATAACGGTTATCTGCCCGCTGTTGTATACTCGCGCGTCCTTGCTTATCTCCATGCAGACTGTTGCGATGAATTTAGCGGCGCTGCCGAAGCCGGGGCAGTGGTCTGTGCCGTTGAGATCGTTGTCGATGGTTTTCGGAATGCCCATGACGCGGCAGGCGTAGCCCGATTTTTCCATGAAGGCGCTTATTTTGCTGCAGGTATCCATGGAGTCGTTTCCGCCGTTATAGAAAAAATAGCGGACGTTATGCTTTTTGAATACTTCGAGGATGCGCCTATAGTCCGTGTCGTCCTTTTCGGGATCAGCCATTTTATAGCGGCAGGAGCCTAGCTCGGAGGAGGGAGTATTGCGCAGAAGAGCGAGTTCAGACGGGTCCTCAAGCCCCATGTCAAAGAGAATGTCATTCAAAACGCCGGTTATGCCGTGGTCGGCGCCGAGCACCTGAGTTATTTCGGGGGCTGCAAGCGCCGCCTCAATGGCGCCGAGAACACTTGAATTGATTACAGATGTAGGGCCTCCGGACTGGCCTATCACGCAGGCGCCTGTTAGTTTTTCCATAGTGCTTTACCTCCGGGATTTTATTTTATTCATGTTATCACATGCGGCGGCTTAAATCAATCGGATAAGAGAAGCAAAATAGATAGGCAATCTTAATGAGTTGAAATACGTATATCCAACGCCTATTAATGTGCAGATATGATTGATTTTATGTATTGTAAATAATAAAGCGCTGCTTTACAAGAATGCGAGCTCTATGCTAAAATGATCAATAGGTTGGAAAATGCTTAAAACTAATCTATGAGGAGGTTATACACTTGAGCATCAGAGAAGCGGCGCTGAAGAGCGAAGCCTTCCGCGCACTCAAAGAAGCCTATGATGACAAGCAGAAGGCCGTAAAGAAATGGAAAGCCTGCGGCAAAAAGGCGGTCTTCATGCTCGGCGACGATATCCCCGAAGAGCTTATCATCGCTGCCGGAATGCTCCCCGTAAGGCTGACAGGCTGGTACGGCGGGGAAAGAGTAAATGCGGATAAATACCTCGAGCGTTCGTTCGGGCCCATCTGGCGCGGCGTTTTTGAAGCCGTGGTAAACGGCAGCCTGAAGGATGAAATGGATTTTCTCGTTACGCAGAATTCTTCCGATATGATACTGAAGATATTCTATTATCTGCGCGAAATGAAGCGCGCATATAAGGATATCACTCTGCCGCCCCTTGAGTTTGTGGATCTTATAATCACCGATAAGATCATGAGAGCCCAGGAGCAGGACGTTGAGGAATTTAAGGATCTGCGCGCCACACTTGAAGAGTGGTCCGGCAGTAAGATCACCGACGAGGCCATTCGTGAGGCGGGCGCTCAGTGCAACGCGTTCCGCGCCGCTATAAGAGAGTTCTCCGCTCTGCGTTACGGCGAAAGCAGCCGCGTTACCGGCTCCGAGGCATTGACAGCCATCACCGGCGCAATGTATATGGATAAGGCAGACGGCACCGCGCTTCTTAAAAAGCTCGCCGAAGATGCCGCTTCCTGGCCCGTAGTAGACGCTGCGCGCGTATATTACACCGGCAGCCTGAACGAAACCGCGGACGTGTACGAGCTTATCGAAGAGGCCGGCGGCAACGTCGTTTCCGAGGATAAGTTCCTCGGCGACCGCTATGCCAGCAGGGATATGAGAATGGATATTAACCCCATCCGCGCTCTGGTGGATATGGTTCTTTACCGCTTCCCGAGCAGCGAAAGAGGCACTGTGAAGGAGCGCGCGAAGGTCGTTCCGGAGAGGATGACAGAAGTCGGCGCCCAGGCGCTTCTGGTCTATATGCATTTCAATGACGAGTCCTACATCTGGGATTTCCCGAAGCAGAAAATACAGCTCGATGCGATGGGCCTGCCTTCGATCGTAGTTGAAAAGCAGAACATACCCATAGTCGAGCCCGAGGCCCTTAAGGCCAGACTGGCAGACTTCTTCAAAACCGTGAAAGGGGGCAAGTGAAAATGGCTGAAGCAAGCAAAAAGAATTACGAGACAAGATCAGTAAAAAAGCTTAACGCTCCCAAACTCACCGGCGCATACCAGAAGGAATGGTTCATGAGCCTGCGCCCGAGAGTTGAGGCCGGCGAGCCCTTCGGCTTTGTCGGCGCGAGCGCGCCTATGGAAATACTCCGCGCTCTTGATATTCCGTTCGTTGTCAACCAGTGGTGGACGGCGATCTGCGCGGCCAAGCAGATGAGCCCGCGCTTCTACGGCCTTCTCAAGGAAGCCGGCTACAGAGACGATATCTGCTCCTACTGCGCCGCGGCGTATGCCTGCGCGCTTGATCCTACGCCCGAGCAGGGGCCGTGGGGCGGCCTGCCCGCGCCCAACCTCATCATCGGCGGCGACGGATGCTCCAGCGGCGGCAAAATAGAAGAGCTCATGGCTGAGGCATTCGGCGGCAAGGTGCATAAGATGCATAACTATTACGCCGACCACGTCGAGGATAACTGGTGGGATCTTTCCCAGCGCAACTGGGAGCAGCTCATCGGCAAAAAGCGCCTTGATTTCTATGAAAAAGAAGTGCGTCTGCTTGTAGAGTTCCTCGAGAAGGAAACCGGTCGCACGCTCGATCTCAACAAGCTCATTGAAGTTCTTAATAACGTAAACGAGCAGGAAGAGTGGTACAGAAAGACCAGAGACCTCATCGCGGAAACTGTTCCCGCCCCCGTAACCGTTACCGATACCGTTAACGCCGTCATGCAGGCTCAGTGGCACAGAGGCACGAGATGGGCTGTAGAGAGCGCCAAGGGCCTTTACGAAGAAGTAAAGGATCTGGCCGACCGCGGAGTTGCGGCAGTACCCAACGAGCGCATACGCCTTCTCTGGATAGGCCGCGGCCTTTGGTTCAACCTTGCGTTCTATCAGCACTTTGAAGAGAAATACGGCGCCGCGTTCATCTGGACGATGTATCTCGGTCTTGCGGCCGACGCTTATCTGCGCTACAACGTGGAAGAGAATCCTCTCCGCGCCGTGGCCGCGCGCTTCAGCTTCCTTGAGGAAGCCCTGCATACGCCGCCCTTCAACAACGAGTGGTTCGTTAAGGAAGCCTTCCACAACAAGATCGACGGCGTGGTTTTCCTCGTTCCGGAGAACTGCATGAACAACGGCGATTTCGCCACGAACATGATAAAGGGCCTCGAGGACGCCGGTTTCCCGGTATGCGTGCTTCGCGCCGACCCGGCCGACGAGAAGAAGTGGAGCCAGGAGGCTATGGTCGCTGCGGTAGAGGACCTTATCGAAAACCGCATTTACCCAAACCAGAAGGCAAAAGGCACCTATAAGCCCCTTTAAAATCTAAACTTAAAACAAAGCACTGAGCGCCCGGACGGATTCAAACCCGTCCGGGCGCTGTGTTTACAAAAGATTTTTAATTTAATACTATGCAAACAGAAGGAAATGTATTAAAATAAGATGATTAAATATATGATTCTACGGAGGCAGTTATGAGCGATAAAAAACCGGTATACAAACGCATACTTTTAAAGATCAGCGGCGAGGCGCTTGCGGGAGATAAGCACACGGGGCTTGACTTTGAAGTGATCGGAAATGTTTGCCGCGTGATAGGAGAATGCGTAAAGCTCGGCGTCCAGGTGGGCATAGTAGTAGGTGGAGGCAATTTCTGGCGCGGTGTCAAGGACGGCGGCGGAAAGATGGATCGTGCACGCGCAGATCATATGGGTATGATGGCTACCGTCATCAACTGTCTGGCAGTTGCCGATGTCCTTGAGCAGCAGGGCGTTCCTGTCAGAGTGCAGACAGCCATTGAGATGCGTCCAATAGCGGAGCCCTATATCCGCTCGCGCGCGATAAGGCACCTTGAAAAGGGTAGAGTTGTCATCTTCGGCTGCGGAACCGGAAGCCCGTTCTTCTCTACGGATACCGCGGCGGTGCTTCGCGCGGCCGAAATAAATGCGGACGTTATTCTGCTTGCAAAGAATATAGACGGCGTTTACAGCGCGGACCCGAAGACCGATCCCAACGCCAAAAAGTTTGATTTTATTACCTATGACGACGTCCTTGCAAAGCATCTTGGCGTTATGGATTCAACGGCGGCGTCGCTTTCCATGGATAACAAGATACCAACAATGCTTTTTGCGCTTAGGGATCCAGAGAATATACTTAGAGTCGTCCTCGGCGAGAATATCGGTACGATAGTCAAAAACTGAGTTAATTGTTCACAATAAGACAGGAGGAATAAAAATGATCGGTGATTATCCTGAATACGAACAGAAAATGAAGAAGACCATAGAGGTTTTGGAGAAGCAGTATGCTTCCGTGCGCGCAGGTCGTGCAAACGCCGCCGTGCTCGACCAGATCAGCGTTGAATACTACGGCGTGCCTACGCCGATACAGCAAATAGCGACGGTAGCAACGGCCGACGCCCGCACGCTCACCATTCAGCCCTGGGATGCTTCCAGCCTTAAGGCGATAGAAAAAGCGATCCAGACCTCCGAGCTTGGCATCAACCCGCAGAACGACGGCAGAATAATCCGCCTCGTGTTCCCGCAGCTTACGGAGGAGCGCCGCAAGGAGCTGGCTAAAACGACCCGCAAGTACGCTGAAGACTCAAAGGTGGCCGTAAGGAACGTGCGCCGCGAGGCCGCGGAGCGCTTCAAGGCTCTGAAGAAAAAATCCGAGATAACCGAGGACGATCTCAAGATCCTTGAAAAAGAGCTGCAGACTCTTACGGACGATTATATCAAGGAAATAGATAAATCCGCTGACAGAAAAGAAAAAGAACTGAGCGAGATCTGATGGCTTTATTCGGCGGAAAGCGTGATAAGGCGGCGGGGGCGGATGAAAAAAAGCTCCCCCGCCATATTGCAATAATAATGGACGGCAACGGCCGCTGGGCCAAAAGGCGCGGCCTGCCGCGCACGGCCGGGCATAAGGCCGGAACTGAAATGTTCCGCACGGTGGCCTATCACTGCCGCGACATCGGTATCGAATATCTCACGGTGTACGCTTTTTCCACGGAAAACTGGAAGCGGCCGCGCGATGAGGTCTCGGTAATCATGGGCCTGATGGAGGATTATCTCCGCGAGGCAATAGAGAAAATGGAGAGGGACGGCGTGCGCCTGAGGGTAGTGGGCGATCTTGCCGGTCTGCCGGAGAGCATTCAGCGCCTGGAAAAGATCACGCGCGAAAAGTCCACCCATATAGAAAAAGGCCTGATAGTAAATCTCTGCGTCAATTACGGAGGCAGGGCCGATATAATCTCCGCGGCAAAGGCCTATGCGGATGACTATAAAGCAGGCCGCGCTCCCGAACTTACGGACGAGACCTTTTCTTCATATACGGCTTTTGCCGGCGTACCGGATCCGGATCTGATAATCCGCACGAGCGGAGAGATAAGGCTCTCAAATTTTCTGCTGTGGCAATGCGCTTACGCGGAAATGTATTTTACAGATACTCTTTGGCCGGATTTTACTCCCGCGGAGCTCGATAAGGCCATAGAAGAATATATCAAGAGACAACGGAGGTACGGCGCCGTATAAAAGCGCCTGAGCATAAATGAAAGCAAGGATTATAGTAGCAGTTATATTTGTACCTATACTGTTTGTAATAATGTTTTTCCTTCCGCCGGAGGCGACGGCAATATTGATCGCGCTGATCTCCATGGTGGGAGTATATGAGCTTCTGCGGCCGCTTGCAGCCCGAATCGGGAAGGCGGTTATAGGATGCTCTGTGATGACCGCTCTTGCCGTCTGCGCATGGAGGTACCTTAAAAGCGATCTTACTGACAAACTGATGTTCGTCTGGGTACTGCTTTTTGTGTTCGTTTGCTTCTGCATAGTCATGTTTTCGAAGCGGGAGGAGAAGCCTGGGTATCCGGAAGTTGCGGCGGCTCTTTTCGGAGCGCTGGCCGTACCGTTTTTCCTCTCTTCGCTCAGCGTTCTGCGCGCCGGTGAAAACGGCAGACTGCTCGTGCTCGCGCCGTTCGTCTCAGCCTTTGTGAGCGACGGCGGAGCCTACTTTGTCGGCAGGGCATGCGGCAAGCATAAGCTTGCTCCGGAAATAAGCCCCAAGAAGACAGTTGAGGGCTCAGTCGGCGGATTTATAGCCTCAGCGGTATTTATGCTGGTATACGGCCTTATAATAGATCTTGCAACAGATTTGACCGTATCATACGCCTGGCTCGCGCTCTACGGGATCATAGGCAGTGCCGTCGGCCAGATCGGCGATCTGACTTTCTCGTATATTAAGCGCAGATACGGCATAAAGGATTTCGGCAATCTTCTGCCCGGGCACGGCGGAATACTCGACAGATTTGACAGCCTTGTATTTGTGGCGCCCCTAACTGAGGCGATTCTTATGTTCGTGCCGTTTTTCAAATGAAAGGTTTTTGAGATATGAGGACACTGTCCGTACTGGGCTCTACGGGAAGCATCGGAAAACAGACGCTTCAGGTGGCGAGAGAAGAGGGCTTCAGGGTCGCGGCCGTATGCGCCCGTTCAAGCGTGGAAGCCGTTGAGGCGCAGGCGCGCGAATTCGGCTGCGAGCTGGCTGTACTGTTTGATGAGGCCGCAGCGCAGGATCTGAAAATACGCTTGGGCGACACAGGGACAAAGGTGCTTTCCGGGATGGATGGCCTGTGCGCCGCAGCCGAGCTTGCTGCGGCCGATACGGTGCTTGGCGCTATGAGCGGAATGGTGGGGCTCAAGCCGGCCCTTGCGGCTATAAATGCGAAAAAGCGTCTTGCCCTCGCAAACAAGGAAACTCTCGTCTGCGCAGGCGATGCGGTCATAAAGGCCGCAGAAGATAGCGGCGCGGAGATAATCCCCGTTGATTCCGAGCATTCTGCAATATTTCAATGCCTTCAGTGCCGGCACGACAAGAGCGAGATAAAGCGCCTTATACTGACGGCCTCGGGAGGCCCGTTCCGCGGGAAGAGTCTGAAGGAGCTTGAAAGCGTAACGCTCGAGCAGGCCTTGAAGCATCCGAACTGGAGCATGGGCGCAAAGATAACGGTAGACTCGGCCACACTTATGAACAAGGGCCTCGAGGTGATCGAGGCGATGCATCTTTTCTCCGTTCCGAGAGAGAAAATAGGAATACTCGTTCATCCGCAAAGCATAATACATTCTATGGTGGAATTCCGGGATAACGCCGTTCTGGCGCAGCTCGGAACTCCCGATATGAAGCTGCCTATCAGGTATGCGCTCACGTATCCCGCGCGAAGCGTTTCTCCCGATATGCCGCTTGACCTGCTGAAGATATCCGCTCTTACCTTTGAACGGCCGGATACTGATACATTCAAATGCCTTGCCTACGCCCTTGAGGCAGCCGAAAGGGGAGGTACTGCAGGTGCGGTACTGAACGCGGCGAACGAAATAGCCGCCGGCGCCTTTTTGAAAGGTAGGATCTCCTTCCTGCAGATAGCGGATACCGTAGGTCATGTTATTTCGCAGATAAAGCCGCAGCCGCTTGAAAGCCTGGAATCGGCGCTCGAAGCCGACGCGCAGGCCCGCGAATGCGCTTTAAGATATCTAGGTTTCTGAAAGGAACAGCAAATGCTTTTTATAATTATTGCGATACTGGTTTTCGGAGTCCTGATAGCCGTGCATGAGTTCGGCCATTTCACGGCCGCAAAGCTGCTCGGAGTGCGGGTAAATGAATTCTCCATAGGCATGGGGCCGACGATACTGAAAAAGCAGGGTAAGGTTACAAAGTACTCCCTGCGGGCTTTCCCGATAGGCGGGTTCTGCGCCATGGAGGGAGAGGACGAAGCTTCAGACGATCCGGAGGCGTTTACCTCGCAGCCCGTATGGAAGAAGCTGATAATACTTTGTGCGGGGGCTTTTATGAATTTCCTGGTGGGATTCATAATAGTTCTGGTCCTGTTCTTGCCCGGGAAGCAGTATACTGCTCCGGTGATAGGCGGCTTTCTTGAGGGCTTTCCGTACGAAGGCGAAAACGGCCTCATGGCCGGAGACCGCATAGTCAGCATAGACGGCGAAAAAATATACGCCTACGACGATATTTCCACATTTTTAAGGCGGGGAGATTATACCTACGATATCGTTATAAAGCGCGGAGGAGAGAAGCTAAAGCTTTCGCATTTTGAGCTTATCCCGCAGGAGTACGAATTTAACGGGCAGACGGGAAAGAGCTTCGGCTTTTATCTTACGAATAAGAACGCGGGACTTCTGAAAAACGTGGAGCTCTCGTGGCTGAAAACCAGGCAATTCGTGCGCCTTGTGAGGCTGGGTCTTTCCGATCTTATCAAGGGCAACGCCTCCGTAAAGGATCTTTCGGGCCCGGTAGGGATAGTGTCGTATATGAGCGATGTCGGAAACAGCGCCGAGAGCGCATCCGAGGCGGCGTATTCTATCGCGTTCCTGTGCGCTTTTATAGCTGTGAACCTGGCTGTTATGAATATGCTGCCCATACCCGCGCTTGACGGCGGCAGAGTATTCTTCCTAATAATAACCTGGGCTGCCGAAAAGATATCGAGGAGAAAGATAGATCCCAAGTACGAGGGCTATATACATGCGGCGGGGCTTGTGCTCCTGCTCGGGCTCACCGCCTTCGTGATGTTCAACGACGTTTTAAGGATAATTCACAAATGAGAATTTCAAAGGGAATCAGTGCGGGCGGAGTAAGGATTGGCGGCGGGGCGGCCGTAACGGTACAGTCCATGACCAATACCCCCACTCAGGACGCTGAGGCGACCGCTGCCCAGATACTTCGCCTGGAGGCTGCCGGCTGCGATATAGTGCGCGTGGCCGTGCCCGATATGCAGGCCGCTCACGCGATAGGAAAGATAAAAGAGAAGATACATATTCCTCTTGTGGCGGATATTCATTACGATTACCGACTTGCAATAGAATCTGCCGCCGCAGGCGCGGATAAAATACGCATTAATCCCGGAAATATCGGCGCGCAGGAGAGAGTAAAGGCCGTAGCGGATGAATGCAGAATGCGCTCAATACCGATAAGGATAGGCGTAAACGGTGGCTCCCTCGAGAAAGAGATACTTGCCAGATATGGAGGAGTCACGGCGCAGGGGATGGTGGACAGCGCGCTCGGCCACGCCGCGCTGCTCAACCGATATGATTTTGACTATATCTGCCTCTCTCTTAAATCCTCCGATGTTAAAACGACAGTCGAGGCCAATCGACTCGCCGCGGAGCAGACGAATTACCCGCTCCATCTCGGCATAACCGAAGCCGGGACGAGCTATATGGGCATAATGCGCTCTGCCGCTGGCATAGGAGCTCTTTTGCTCGACGGAATAGGAGATACGATAAGAGTATCTCTCACAGCCGATCCAGTTGAGGAGGCAAGGGCGGGAGTCGCGCTGCTGCACGCCGTGGGCGTGAGGACAGACGGCGTAAGAATAATATCCTGCCCGAGCTGCGGACGCTGCGGGATAGACCTTATTTCTACCGCCAAAGAGGTGGAAGAGAGGCTCGCCGCGTGCGAAAAGAATATTACCGTGGCCGTTATGGGCTGCTCGGTAAACGGGCCGGGAGAGGCTGCCGGCGCCGATTACGGCATAGCCGGCGGAAAAGGTTCCGGCCTGCTTTTCAGAAAAGGCGAGATAGTGGGCAGAGTGTCCGACGATAAAATGATAGACGCTCTCATAGATCTGATAGAAAAGGACAGATAGATCTTGGAAGACAAGAACACCCCTTTGTTTTACGATATGTTCGACTGCTGCACGAGCCCGGAGCTGGCGAAATACCTGTCTAAGGCACGTGTAGAAAGCGTTAATATAGACAGGGCAAGCGCCGTTATGGGAGTGACGCTTCAATTCGGCTGCCAGATTCCTCCTGTTATACATACGCGCGTTGAATCCGAGCTTACACGCGAATTCGGGCTGAGCAGAGCGGAGCTTACGGCAAACTGCCCCGCGCCTGAGCCGCAGGAGAAAAAGACAGCTAAGAAATCTCCGGGCAAAAGCTTATTCGGACCGCCGATAAAGGGTTCACCGGTTGAGATGAAGGGCGTTACTCTTGACAGCGGCCGAGTCGTCATCCGCGGAAGGATATTCAAAGTAGAAAACAAGGAGCTTCGCGGCGGAAACTGCGTACTCGGCTTCGACATGACGGACGAAACAGGCTCTCTGCATGTTACCAGATACATGCAGGCCGACGAGGCCAAAAGGCTTGCCCCCGAAATAAAAGAGGGAATGTTCGTTACCGTAAGAGGTCCCGTGACGTTCAATCGCTTTTATAACGATATCTGCATAGAGCTTGAAAGCATAGAGGCCGCGCAGAGGGATAAAAGAAAAGACAGTGCGGAAGGTACGAAGAGGGTAGAGCTGCATCTTCATACGCGCTATTCCGCGCTTGATGCGCTTACCGACGTCGAGGGCGTTATAAAGCTCGCCGCGGATTGGGGGCACAAGGCCCTCGCGATCACAGACCACGGAGTCGTGCAGGCTTTTCCCGAGGCATGGAAATGCGGAGAAAAATACGGAGTCAAAATTCTTTACGGCACAGAGGGTTATTTCATAAACGATTATGACGATCGCCTGACCGTGCTCGGAGAATCGGACGAGCCGTTTGACGGCGAATTTGTTGCTTTCGATATAGAAACTACAGGACTGAGTTCAGAAAGAGACCGCATAACCGAAATAGGCGCCGTAATAATACGAAACGGGAAAATGAGCGAAACGTTTTCGACCTTCGTAAATCCCGGTATAGAGATACCGCCCGAGATAGTCCGCCTTACGGGCATCACGGATGAAGATGTAAAGGACGCACCGAGCGAGAAGGAAGCCGTGGAGGCATTCCTTGAATTTGCGGGAAACCGCCCTCTGGCGGCACACAACGCAGTTTTCGATATCGGGTTTATCTCAAACGCCTGCGAAAGAAACGGACTGGAATTCACAAACGCCGGAGTGGATACGCTCGTAATGGCGCAAAACCTTTTGCCGGATCTCAAAAGGCACAAGCTCGATATAGTCGCGGCGCGGCTCGGGCTGCCGGAGTTCAACCATCACCGCGCGACTGACGACGCCCTTACGGCCGGACATATGCTCGTGAGATTTTTCAGAATGCTCAGCGAAAAAGGGATACGTTCTCTGGGGCCTCTGAACGAGTATATGCAGAGTATAAGGACGATGGGCAACAGGCGGAGAGATAAGCGCCATATTATAATTCTTGCGAAAGATAAAACGGGGCTTAAAAACCTTTATAAGCTTGTTTCTCTCGGGCATCTCAAGTACTTCAGCGGCACGCCGGTCATACCGAAAAAAGAGCTGATGAAACACAGGGAAGGGCTCATTATCGGCTCTGCCTGCGAGAGCGGCGAGCTCATGAGAGCCATAGTCGCGAAGCAGAGCTGGGCCGAGCTGAAAAGGATAGCGGCGTTTTACGATTTCCTTGAAATACAGCCTCTGTGCAACAATGCGTTCATGCTGGAAAACGGCACGGCTCAGAGTATGGACGAGCTGAGAGAGTTCAACCGCAAGGTGGTCAAGCTGGGCGAGGAGCTCGGGAAACCCGTGGTCGCTACCGGCGACGTGCACTTCCTTGAGCCGGAGGATGAGATATACCGGCGCATAATCCTGGCTTCAAGAAAATTTGCCGACGTTGACAGGGAGTTGCCGCTGTATTTCAAGAGTACTGACGAGATGCTTGAGGAGTTTTCATATCTCGGCGAAGAAAAGGCTTATGAGGTGGTTGTTGAAAACACAAATCTCATTGCGGATATGTGCCAGCCCATAAAGCTTTTGCCGGACGGCCTCTTCGCGCCTGTTATTGAGAATTCAGCCCAGCAGCTGAAGGACCTCGTATACGGCCGCCTGCGCGAGCTGTATGGAGAAGCTCCTCCGGAAATAATCACAAAACGCGTAGAGACCGAGCTTGGAGATATACTGGGCAGGAATTACGACGTGATCTATATGAGCGCGCAGAAGCTCGTTCAGCGCTCGCTCGAGGCGGGCTACGTAGTGGGCTCGAGAGGCAGCGTAGGTTCTTCCATAATCGCTTATCTTTCAGGAATAACCGAAGTCAACGCCTTGCCGCCTCATTACAGATGCCCGAACTGCAAGCATTCCGACTTCGAGGCCGGAAAAGACTACGGCGCCGGGGCCGATATGCCGGACGCAGTATGTCCGAATTGCGGCACGGCCTATGCGAAGGAAGGCTTCAATATTCCTTTTGAAACGTTCCTCGGCTTCGGCGGTGACAAGGTTCCGGATATTGACCTCAACTTCTCCGGGGAATACCAGGCTCAGGCTCATAAGGAAACGATCAAGCTTTTCGGCGCGGATCACGTTTTCCGTGCGGGAACGATAGGCACGATAGCTGAAAAGACAGCATACGGATACGTCAAAAACTATCTTGAGGAACGCGGATTAAACGTTACCAAGGCCGAAGAGGAGCGCCTTGCGCTCGGCTGCGTAGGCGTAAAGAGGACCACGGGCCAGCACCCGGGAGGCCTCGTCATTATCCCGCAGGATAAAGAAGTATATGACTTTTGTCCCGTGCAGCATCCAGCTGATTCTGTAGATACCGATATAATAACAACTCATTTTGAGTACCACTCGATGGAGGCGAATCTGCTCAAGCTGGACGAGCTTGGGCACGACGACCCGACGATGATAAAAGTGCTCGAGGACCTTACCGGAGTAAACGCGCGAGAGATCCCGCTGGACGATAAGGAGACTATGAGCATCTTCAAATCCCCGAAGGCCCTCGGCCTTCCGGAGGACGATCCCATAATCGGAAAAACGGGCTCCATAGCCATACCGGAGTTCGGCACTTCCTTCACCAAAGGAATGCTCGAGGAAACCCAGCCCGATAAATTCTCAACGCTGATACGCCTTTCCGGCTTTTCGCACGGAACGGACGTTTGGCTCGGGAACGCGAGGGATCTTATTCAGTCAAATACCGCCTCCTTGAATGACGTTATCGGCTGCCGCGACGATATAATGATCTATCTCATGTCTCTCGGCATGGAGGACAGGCCCGCATTCAAGATCATGGAGGCTGTGCGAAAGGGCAGGGGGATTACTCCCGAGCAGGAGCAGGCTATGAAGGATGTGAATACTCCCGATTGGTTTATAGATTCCTGCAAAAAGATCAAATACCTTTTCCCGAAGGCGCATGCGGCAGCGTACGTAATGATGGCTTTCCGCATCGCGTGGTTTAAGGTGCACAGGCCGCTTGCTTTCTACTGCGCATATTTTTCTGTAAGAGCGGACGCCTTCGACGCGACGATAATGACGCAGGGCGTTGAGAAGGTAAAGGCCAAGATAAGAGAGATTAACAACAAGGCGAACGCTACGGCTGCCGAAAAGGACATGCTGGTGGTGCTCGAGGTGGTATACGAATTCTACATGCGCGGCTTTAAGTTCGACAGCATCGATATTTTCGAATCGGACGCGACAAGATTCAAGATTAACGGCAATGCGCTTCGCCCGCCGTTTACGTCGATACCCGGGCTCGGAGCCTCGGCGGCGGAGGATATAGCGGAGAGGCGGAAGGGAAAGGAATTCATTTCCATTGAGGAATTTTCGCTTGCCTGCCCGAAGGTCTCAAAGTCTCATATAGAGCAGCTTAGAGCCATGGGCGCGTTCGGCGATCTGCCGGAAACGAGCCAGATTTCCCTATTCTGAAAGGATGAAAAATAATGCCCAAGGCGATTTTCGGAACTCCCGAAGGAACGAGAGACCGTTTGTTTTCCGAATGCAGAGACAGGCGGGCGGCGCAGTCGCTGATAACGTCTCTGTTCAAAAAAAGAGGCTTTACGGAAGTAATAACCCCGGAAGTGGAGTTTTATGACCTTTTCGGCTACGTTCCTCAGGAGTCTATGCTGAAGGTAGTTGACAGAACGGGAAAGATACTCGTTCTGCGTCCGGACTCCACTACTCCGATAGCCAGAGTGGCGGCGACAAAACTCAAAAATTCGGTTTTTCCGCAAAGACTGTATTATAATCAGACGGTCTTCCGCAGCGACATAGGCAATCTCGGGAACGACGCAGAGATACAGCAGTGCGGCGTGGAGCTGCTCGGCGCCGCCGGAGTGAAGGGCGACGCGGAGATAACCGCGCTTGCTATTGACGTTCTCGAGGCCTGCGGCGTGCAGAACTGTCATATAGAGCTCGGCTACCCGGGATACTTTAAGGCCCTTGCTGCAGACTTGCCGGCGGACGCCGATACGCTCGAGCAGATTCGCGAGAGCATATCGACAAAAAACTTCACCGCTCTGCGCGCAATTCTCGAGCCGTTCGGAAACGAAAAGGCCGCGAAGGCGCTTGAAGAGCTCGCGTTTCTTTTCGGCGGCCCCGAGGTCCTCGACAGGGCCGAGGAGATTTCCAGCGATCCGAAGGCAGCCGAATGCGTTAAATATCTCCGCACGCTGTATTCCGAGCTTAAAATGGCCGGCAGGGGGGACCGGGTAAGATTCGATCTCGGTATGGTAAGCGGGCTGAACTACTATACCGGAATCGTTTTCCGCGGCTATGCGGAAGGCGCCGCGAAAGCGATAATCGCCGGCGGCCGCTACGATAATCTGACGGCATCCTTCGGATTTCCGCTGCCATCTACCGGTTTTGCGATTTACGTGGACGATCTGGTCGCATGTCTGCCTCCGGCGAGGCTGCCGAGGATCAAAGCAGTAATCCATTTTGCTTCCGGTATGCTTGACGAAGCTATAAGAGAGCTTGAAACGTACCCGGCAGGCGAAGCAGAACTGTCTCCGTATGAAGAGAGAGAAAAAAGCCTTAAGCTGGCAAAGGACCGCGGCGCGGAATATCTTATATGCTTCGGACCGGAGGGAAAGGAGGAGGAATGTCTTGAACAGGCTTAGGATAGCGGTCACAAAGGGGCGTCTCCTCGACGATTCGGTTAAGCTCTTCGAGAAAATCGGTTTTGACTGCGAGGCGGTTAAAAACCCCGGAAGAAGGCTGCTTTGTCCCGTGGACGACGGCGGGTTCGACGTAGTGCTCGCCAAGGCCCCGGACGTTATAACTTATATAGAAAACGGCGTATGCGACATGGGCATAGTAGGCCTTGATACGATACTCGAGCGCGGAGGAGAGTTCTACGAGGTGCTCGACCTCCAGTACGGCAAATGCCGCTTTGCGCTGGCCTCCAGGGGCGGAGAAGACTTTTACGGAACGTATAAGACCAGAACTGTAGCAACAAAATACCCGAAAGTGGCCGGAGACTTTTTCGCGCGGAAGGCAATAGACGTAAAGCTTATAAAGATCGAGGGCTCGGTGGAGCTTGCACCGATCCTCGGCTTAGCCGACGCTATTGTGGATATAGTAGAGACCGGCAGCACGCTCAAGGCAAACGGGCTGGAGGTAATAGAAACAGTCTGCGGAGTGAGCGCGCGCCTTATAGTGAACACTGCGAGCATGAAGCTCTATAGAAACGAGATAATGAGTCTTGTGGCAAAATGCGAAAAAGCATTGCCGCTGTAACGCCCACGGAGGGATGAATATATGCTTAAGATAACACGCGCAGCCAGGGCGGAGGAAAACGAAACGATCAAGGCCATGCGCCGCCGCGCGGCGGAAACTGCCGCCGAGATAAACGAAGCTGTCGCGAAGATAATGGCAGACGTCTGTGAGAATGGGTATGAGGCTGTAAAGCGCTATTCTCTGAAGTTCGACGGCAGAGAGCCCTATGAGGTGCCCGCCGAAGAGCTTAAAAAGGCGGAGGAAAGCTGCGATCCGGAGCTGCTTGCGGCAATGAAGCGCTCGGCCGAGAATATAAGAGCCTATCAGGAAAGGCTGCTCAGCCGCACACAGGTCTGGAGGACTCAGCAGGGCTCGATGCTCGGGCAGATAGTGCGCGGAGTGAGAAGGGTAGGGATATATGTGCCCGGCGGCGCGGCGGCATACCCCTCGTCTGTCCTTATGAACGCGGTGCCTGCAAAGGTAGCCGGAGTAAGGGAGATAATAATGGTTTCCCCGCCGGGAAATATGAACACGGCGGTCATGGCCGCGGCGTCCATAGCCGGGGTGGATCGCGTGATAGCCGTCGGCGGGGCGCACGCCGTCGCCGCGCTTACATACGGCGCGGGCTTCATTCCGCGGGTGGACAAGCTCGTCGGCCCCGGAAACGCCTTTGTCGCAGCCGCCAAGCGCATGGCCTACGGCAAGCTGGATATAGACATGGTAGCCGGCCCCTCCGAGGTCCTTGTCATAGCGGACGATACCGCTGATCCGGCCTATATAGCG